>OMGG01000032.1_pt1 | contig 134924 bp, 131 predicted proteins | sample 1645891 | NCBI WGS metagenome assembly OMGG01 (sample SAMN05578587, study PRJEB25193) | human gut metagenome | biome: Human Microbiome; feature: human-associated habitat; material: feces | host: Homo sapiens | place: USA:Birmingham
CCCATCACGGGCCACCCCTCCCCAAGCCCCAGGCTAGGCGCAAGCCCCTCATGCTCTTTCTCCCTCTCCCCCCTCCCTTCGGGTTTCCTCCTCCCCCCCCCAGCTTCTTTTTCCTACGGTACCCGCCCGGTCGCTCCATAATCGGCGTTAGCCTTCCCTTCCCTTCCCTTCTTCTCTTTTCCCGCAAGCCTCATTGATTTGCCGAAGAAGGGCTTTAGATGCTGTATCCGGAAGTGATGCATCACTTTTAGGAGTGTTGGGAAATACTTCCCTCCCAAGGGCATTGGAGGGCGCGTTGTTCCGAATGAAAAAGAGATGAGAAGGTACAGCGTAAGATGGAAAACCGTATGGTATGGATTTTCCTCATCATGAAAATACTGTACAAGCGAAACTAGTGCAGGAAGAGTATTCCCAGAGCGGCGAGTACTGTCAGTATGAGGCAAACACCGAGGCAACCCTTTTCTTTTCGTTTTTTCTCAGAGTGTGCCTTTTTTGAAGGGGCTGTAGGTTGATACTGGGGCTTTTGCTGATTTGACGAGGCCGCTTTCTCAACCAGGTCTTTCTTTTCGAAAAACTCTTGCATCTCGTGCGTAAAACGCTGCCTCCAGTCTTCAAACCAGTGTTCAGGGTGCTGGCGCTGATATTCCCGTTCAAGGTGTTTTGTGAGGTCGTCCGGATCAGAGATTTCCGCCGGAATGGCTGACGTATCCAACGGATAGAAGGACGTCGTGATTTCCCTAGCGATCTGAACGAAATATTTCATGCTGTGTTTGTCATCAAGCATGACGCCGGAAAGGTAGAGGAGCTTGGCGCACGCCTCGATGTTTCTTCTGTTCAGATGGCACTGGGTAAGGTTTACATAGAAATTGCCGGAATTCAGTTCAATGAACGATCCCAAGTATTGGCAGCAGCCGGCTACCCACGTGGAAAATTCTTTGTTGAACTCCTTTTTGATCTGGATGAAGGTCACAACAGGATGCTCATCCAGCTCATCCAGAAAACTGCCGGGAAGGGAGTAGGGCGCAGGGAAGGACGGAAGCTTGGCCGGAGTGCGCTTCATGACGCCGGCAGCGTTCAAGGATGCTTGGGCCATTTTTTTGATGGCCTCAGGATCAATGAGCGTTTGCTTGTATTCGTGTGGCAACGAATCGAAAGCTTCCCTTTTTTTTTCCGGGAGGCTGTTTCGGAACTCTTCAATCCGCTCGTCCAGATCCATGCGTGCACCTTGTTTGCTTGGAGTGGTGGCCAGCCGCGGTACGGGGCCGTGGGGAACGCCGCAAGTGTTCTATGCGGGAGAATATGATTCCAGCAGCATATCTGAGAATCATTTCCGTGACAACAGATGTCTTGAAAAGGTGCGTTGCTTGGGAATGTTTTCTCACACGATCGTTGAAAACGCGAAACGAAGAAGAGTGGGGAGAACCGGAACTGAGCGGCAAAACGGCCGGAAAGCACACGTCGTTATGTGCAATTGGGGCATCGGAATTGCGGATTTACAAGGCATTCTCGGTATGCTAAGACTGAAGTCCTTATTGTTCGGCGTTGTATCCGTCCGTATGTAATCACACAAAGTGTAACGAAATTGTTAGGTTGTCTAGATGGACCTTCTCACGGAACTTGAAAGCCTGATCCCGGAACTTGAAAAGGGTTTGGATCAGGCTTCTTCGTTGCAGGAAATGGAAGCGCTCCGGGTTGAATTCCTCGGGCGCAAGGGCCGCATTGCCCGCATTATGTCTCGTCTTCCCGAACTTGAGCCTGCGCAGCGCCCTTTGCTGGGGCAAACCGCCAACCGGGTGAAGGAAAGCCTGACAGCTCAGTTCGAAGCCAAGAAGACGGCTCTCGACAACGCCGAAGAGGCCGCTGCACTGGCACGCTTTGACGCGGGCCTGCCCGGCCGTTTGCCGTGGCGCGGTTCGCTGCATCCGGTGACCATGGTGATGGAAGAAATCTGCACCATCTTCAAGGGGCTTGGCTACGACATCGTGTCCGGTCCGGAAGTGGAGACGGATTACTACTGCTTTGAAGCGCTGAACATTCCGCCGGAACACCCCGCGCGCGACATGCAGGATACCCTGTACGTATCCGACGGCATCGTGTTGCGTACGCATACGTCCCCGCTTCAGGTGCGGACCATGCTCAAGCAGAAGCCTCCCGTCGCCGTGGTTGCGCCCGGACGCGTCTACCGCCGCGACTCGGACATCACGCACACGCCGATGTTCCATCAGGTCGAAGGCCTGCTCGTGGACAAGCACGTGACCATGGCCGATCTGCGCGGGACGCTTACCGCGTTCATGCGTGAAGTGTTCGGTTCCGACACCCGCATCCGTTTCCGCCCGAGCTTCTTCCCGTTTACGGAACCCAGCGCCGAAGCCGACATTTCCTGCTGTATGTGCGGCGGGAAGGGGCATATCAACGGCACTACGTGCCGCGTGTGCAAGGGGACCGGCTGGCTGGAAATCCTCGGGTGCGGCATGGTCGATCCTGAAGTCTTCAAGGCCGTTGGCTACGACCCGGAAGAAGTGACCGGATTCGCCTTCGGGCTTGGCGTGGAACGTATCGCCATGCTGAAGTACGGCATCGGGGACCTGCGCATGTTCTTTGAGAACGATGTGCGTTTCCTCGGTCAGTTTGCCTAGGGCCAGTATCCCTCCTTCGGACAGGGAATCGGGATCGGACTTCAGTTCTTCTTTAAAAGGTATTTCTTCGGCTCATTCCGGAAAAATGCTGTTTGCGGTCCCGATCAAGAGAAGAATGCGCCGTCGTTGTGGGAAGGCTTTCCTCGGCGGTTTTTGGGGCGATGCCCCGAGAGGATTGAGCAATGCTGTTAAGTCTGAAATGGTTGCGCGAATTTGTTCCGGTGGAAGCCGGGGCTCAGGAAGTCGGCGATCGCCTGACGATGCTTGGGCTGGAGCTGGAAGACATCATCCATCCGTATGATGCCATCAAGGATATCGTCGTCGGGCACGTCCTGACGAAAGAGGCCCATCCCGATTCGGATCATCTGGCCGTATGCACGGTGGATGCCGGACAGGAAGAAGTGCTGAACATCGTGTGCGGCGCACCCAATGTGGCCGCCGGACAGAAAGTGCCGGTGGCGCTGGTGGGCACGACGATGCCCGGAGGTATGGTCATCAAGAAGGCCAAGCTGCGCGGCGTGCCTTCGTTCGGCATGATCTGCTCCGAGCGTGAGCTGGGGCTTTCCGAAGATCATAACGGCATCATGGTGCTGCCCGAAGGCTTCAAGGTCGGCACGCGCCTCATCGACGCGCTGGATCTGGATACGGAGATTCTGGAAATCGGCATCACCCCGAACCGCGGCGACTGCCTGTCCGTACTCGGTCTTGCCCGCGAAGCGGCGCTGGCTTTCAAGCTGCCCCTGACGCTGCCCAAGGTGCATGTGGAAGCACAGGGTGCGGATTGGTCGTCGGAATGGGCCGTGAATATCCCGAATCCCGACCTGTGCCCGTTCTACCAGCTGCGTCTCGTGGAAGGCGTGACCATCAGGCAGTCGCCCATGTGGATGCGCCACCGCCTGCACGCTGTGGGCGTCCGCCCCATTTCCAACATCGTGGACGTTACCAACTATATTTTGATGGAGCTGGGGCAGCCGCTGCACGCCTTTGACCGCGACAAGCTGGAAGGTGGACGCACGGAAATCTCCGTGGCCCGCGACGGTGAACGCATTGTGACCCTTGATGGGCAGGAGCGTGTGCTGACCTCCGCCGACCTGTTGATCCGTGACGGCATGAAGCCTGTTGCGCTCGCCGGCGTCATGGGCGGGCTCGATACGGAAATTTCCGACGCCAGCCGCAACGTCATGGTCGAGAGCGCGGTGTTCCGCCCTGAAACCATCCGCAAGACGGCCCGCCGCCTTGCCTTGGCCAGTGAAGCCTCCTACCGTTTTGAGCGCGGTGTGGATCAGATCAATTCCCGGTTCGCTATGGACAGGGCCGTCAGCCTGATGGCGGAACTTTCCGGCGGCGTGGTCCGCACAGGTGCCTGCACGCAGGAGCCCAAGCTGTGGGCAGCCCCGCACCCGCGTTTCCGTGTTCAGCGTACCGTGGATCTGCTCGGCATGGATGTCGAGCCCGCGTTCTGCGCGGATACGCTGGAACGTCTGGGCTGCGGCCTTGACCGCTCCGACGGGGCGGACTGGAAGGTCACGACCCCGAGCTGGCGTTCCGACCTGAGCCGCGAAGTGGACCTCATCGAAGAAATTGCGCGCGTGAAGGGCATGGACACCATCCCGGAAACCCTGCCCGCCGTTTCCCGCCCTCTCGATCGTTTCGGCCAGCCGGAATCCCGGTACGGTTTCCTGTCCCGCATCAAGGCGTGGGGACGTGGCCTCGGCCTGAACGAAGCCGAGAACTACAGCTTCGTCGGCCACAAGGATCTCGATCATCTCGGCCTTTCCAAGGAAGGCCGCATTGATATCATCAACCCGCTGACCGAAGAACAGAACGTGCTCCGCACCGAGATCGCCCCGAGCCTGTTGCAGAATGTGCGTACCAACATCGCGCACGGCAACATGGGCGTCCGCCTGTTCGAAGTGGCCAACGTGTTTGAGGCCGATCCCGCTTCCCAGACCACGGCGAAGGAAAGCGCCCGTCTCGGCATGGTGATGTACGGTTCCCTGTACGACACGGCGTGGCCGAATGCGGAAATCGACGCCGGATACGCGGACATCCGTGGGCTGGTGGAACATTTCGCGGCGTTCCTGAATCTCTCCGCGCCCGTGTTCACCCGCGACGAAAACACGCATCCGTTCCTCTCTCCGTGCGTGCGCGTGACCGTCGACGGAAAGCCCGTCGGCGTGGTGGGGCAGGTCAAGACGCAGCTCGCCGACGCCTACCATGCCCGCAAGCCCATCTGGCTGGCGGAATTGGATCTGGAAAACCTATGGGATCTGCACCGGGCGGCCCGCATCGTGTTCAAGGCGTTGTCCGTGTTCCCGGCGTCCAGCCGTGACGTGACGGTCATTGCTCCGCTTACCCTGTCCGTGGCCGCCGTTGAGAAGCACATCCGCGACATGCGCATTGCCATCCTCGAAGACGTGACCCTCATCGACCTGTATGAGCCCAAGGATACGGAAGAACGTAACCTGACCTTCCGGCTCACGTTCCGCAAGGCCGACCGGACTCTTAAAGATGCCGAGGTGGACAAGGAGCGGGAAAAGGTGGCACAATCGCTCATCAAGAATCTGGGCGTCCGCATCTGATCGCGACGCATCGATGACGAGGCATGTCTTTTTGTCTGTAATCAATGGAGCATGACGCGTTCCGCATGGGAACTCTATGACTGGACGGACGTATCGCATCGGGGAAGCGGCTCGGCTGCTGAAGCTGGAAGGTTACGTATTGCGTTTCTGGGAAACGGAATTCGAGCAGTTGCGCCCCTTGCGTACGCCGAAAGGGCAGAGGTTGTATTCCGATGCGGACCTCGTCGTGCTCCGGCGCATTCGTACCTTGCTGCACGAGCAGGGTATGACCATCGAAGGGGCCAGGCGCGTTCTCGAACGGGAATGCGCCGAGTCCGGCGACGGAAAGGCCCGGACAAGCGCGGAAGACATGCTCCGCCATGTGGAAAGCGAACTGATGGCCCTGCAGGCATTGCTGGGGCGGCAGCGTCTTAAACCGACAAGGTAAGCTCCGATGATTCTTTCTCCTTCTCTTCTTTCCGCTGACGTGGGCAACCTTGCGGCGGAACTTTCGGCTTTGGAGGCCGCCGGTCTCCGGTGGGTGCACTGGGATGTCATGGACGGGCGGTTTGTGCCGAACATCACCTTCGGGCAGCACGTCATCAGGCAGTTGCGCAAGCGCAGCGGCCTGTTTTTTGATGTGCATCTGATGATTGTGGAGCCCGAAAACTATCTTTCCGAATTTCAGGCCGCGGGTGCCGACATGCTGGTCGTGCACGCCGAGGCTACCCGGCATCTGCAGCGTACGCTCGCGGAAATCCGGCGTCTGGGCATGAAGGCCGGAGTCGCGCTGAATCCCGCCACCCCGCTGTCCGCGCTGGAATACGTGCTGGAGGATGTCGATATGATCCTCCTCATGAGCGTGAACCCGGGATTCGGCGGGCAGAAATTTTTGCCGATCACCTATGAAAAGATCCGCCGTCTTCGCCGGATGCTGGACGAACGCCGCCTTGAGACGCTCATCCAGATCGACGGCGGCGTCACGCCCGACAACACCGCCGATCTCGTGCGTGCGGGTGCGGACGTGCTGGTGTCCGGTTCGGCGTTTTTCTCGGTTCCACCCTATGAGGCCCGTCGTCTGGCGTTTGAGAGCAAGGCGGAGGAAGCCCGTTCACTGACTTTGTAAGCTGACGGAGAGTAGTCATGCGTTCCCGTAAAGAACTTGCCGATGCCATTCGTATCCTTTCCATGGACGCCGTAGACAAGGCCAAGTCCGGCCACCCCGGCGCGCCCATGGGCATGGCCGACATGGCGGAAGCCCTGTGGCGCGGCGTGTTGCGTCATAATCCCGCCGATCCCCATTGGGCCAATCGTGACCGGTTCGTCCTGTCAAACGGCCATGCCTCCATGCTGCTCTACAGCGTGCTGCATCTCACCGGCTATGACCTGAGCATGGACGATATCAAGAATTTCCGCCAGCTCGGCTCCCGTACGCCCGGCCATCCCGAAAAGGGTGTGACCCCCGGCGTGGAAACCACCACCGGGCCGCTCGGACAGGGCTTTGCCACCGCCGTGGGCATGGCTGTGGCTGAAAAACTGCTCGCCGCCGAGTTCAACCGCGACGGCTTCCCCATTGTCGATCACCACACATACGTGTTCCTCGGCGACGGCTGCCTCATGGAAGGGCTGTCGCAGGAGGCCTGTTCCCTCGCCGGGACTCTCGGCCTCGGCAAGCTCATCGTCATGTATGACGACAACGGCATTTCCATCGACGGCGACGTCCACCAGTGGTTCGGCGACGACACGCCCGCCCGTTTTGAAGCGTGCGGCTGGCACGTCATTTCCGGAGTGGACGGTCACGATGCCGCCATGCTCGATGCGGCGCTGGTCCTCGCCCGCAAGGAAACCGAGCGTCCGACCCTGATTTGCTGCAAGACGACCATCGGCTACGGTTCTCCCAAGAAGGGCGGGACGGCATCAAGCCACGGCTCGCCGATGGGGGCGGATGAAAACGCCGCCGTGCGTGCCGCGCTCGGCTGGAAGGACGAACCGTTCGTCATGCCGCAGGACATCAAGGATGCGTGGGACGCCCGCGAGCGCGGCGCAGCGCTTGAAGGCGAGTGGAAAGCTCTGTTTGCCGCCTATGCGAAAGCCTATCCCGATCTCGCCGCCGAATTCGAGCGCCGGATGGGCGGCACATTGCCTGCCGACTGGGAAAGCGTTTCCTCCTCCGCCATCGCCCGTTTTGACGCGGACAAGCCGAAGGTCGCCACACGTATCGCCAACCGCGACGTCCTGAACGCCATCGCTCCGCATCTGCCGGAACTGTTCGGCGGTTCCGCCGACCTGACCGGTTCCGTGGGCACGTGGCACGAAAAGGCTTCCCGCATCGGCCGCAACGACTGGAACGGCAACTACCTGTCCTATGGTGTGCGTGAATTCGTCATGGGTACCGTCATGAACGGCCTTGCGCTGCATGGCGGGTTCATCCCCTACGGCGGCACGTTCCTTGTGTTCTCCGATTATGCCAGAAACGCCATCCGCCTGTCCGCGCTCATGAAGCAGCGCCTTGTCTGGGTATTGACGCACGATTCCATCGGCGTCGGAGAGGACGGCCCCACGCACCAGCCCGTCGAGCATGTGAGCAGCCTGCGCCTCATTCCCGATCTGCTCGTGTGGCGTCCCTGCGACGCGGTGGAAACCGCCGTGGCGTGGAAGGTGGCTCTTGAGTCCGCCCAGCCTTCCTGCATGGTGCTGACCCGTCAGGGCCTGACGCCGCAGACCCGCACGGAGGAACAGCTTGAAGCCGTGAAGCGCGGCGCGTATATCCTCAAGGATTGCGAAGGCACACCCGAGGTAATCCTCATCGCTACGGGTTCCGAAGTGCAGCTCGCCGTTTCCGCCGCCGAAGCGCTGGCCGGGAAGGGCCGTAAGGCGTGCGTGGTTTCCATGCCCTGCGCCGAGCTTTTTGACGCGCAGCCTGCCGAATACAAGGAAAACGTGCTGCCCCGCGCCGTGCGTGCGCGCGTGGCGGTCGAAGCTGCCTCTGTGGACGGTTGGTGGAAGTACGTGGGGCTCGACGGCGCGGTGGTCGGCATGTCCGGCTTTGGCGAGTCCGCCCCCGGCGACGTGCTGTTCAAGCACTTCGGGTTCACCGTCGATCATGTCGTTGACGTTGCCGAAGGCTTGTTGAAGTAGAAAAACGAATCGGGGGAGGGAGCTTTTTGCAAAAAGCTCCCTCCCCCGTACCCCCACCCGCAAAAACTTCGACTGGTGGGGAGGGGACACGGAAGGAGTTCAGGAAGGACGAGCGTTTTTTCTGTATTGTCGACGTGTCCCGTTTTTGTGTCCCGTAGTATTCTCCCTTTTTTCCATATACGGGAAACCTGCGGACAGGGATTCGATAAGGGCGAAAGTCTTGGGAAGAGAGGGGATGGGGTTTGGGGAAGGGGGGAGAAACCTTTCTTCAGAAAGGTTTCTCCCCCCTTCCCCAATCTTCATACAAAACAAAGCAATGCGAATTAATATACTGACTCTGTTCCCGGAATGGTTTGCATCCCCGCTGGATACGGCGCTGCTCGGCAAGGCGCGCGAGGCGGGGCTTGTCGAATTCGATATCCTGAACCCCCGCGACAGGACGGAAGACCGCCACCATATCGTGGACGACCGTCCTTATGGCGGCGGGCCCGGCATGGTCATGATGCTGGAACCGCTGGTAAAGACCTTGCGGGAACTGGAAACGGAGCGGGGCGGAGCGGGGCGGATCATCATGCTCGCCGCCGCCGGTAAGCCGCTCACGCAGTCGCTGGCCCGCGAGCTGGCGCGGGAAGAGACGCTGACGCTGGTGTGCGGCCGGTATGAAGGCATCGACGCCCGGCTCATGGACATTTTGCCGGTCGAGCAGGTCAGCGTGGGCGAGGCCGTGCTCAACGGCGGGGAGGCCGCCGCCATGATGCTGGTGGAGGCCGCGACCAGGCTCATCCCCGGCTTCATGGGAAAAGAGGAATCCGGAGACGACGAAAGTTTTTCGGCGGGCCTGCTGGAGTATCCGCACTTCACGCGGCCCGAGGTCTTTGAGGATGTGCCCGTGCCGGATGTGCTGCGTTCGGGCGATCATGGCCGTATTGCCAAGTGGCGGCGCGAGCAGTCGCTGCGGACGACGCTGCGGGTCCGGCCCGACATGCTGGACGGGGCGCCGCTGACGTCGGGCGACATGGAGTACCTGCGGGAAACGGTGGAGGCCGCTGGACGGCTCCGCCTTGGCCGCAACCTCCATTGTGCGCTGGTGCATTATCCCGTTTTCCTTGGCGATCGCAAAACCGGCGCAACCTCTTTGACAAACCTCGACGTTCACGATATAGCACGGTGTTCTCGCACATATGGACTGGGGAGTTTCACGGTTGTAACCCCCTTGAAGGATCAGCAGACCATTCTGGAAACGCTGGTCCGCCATTGGACGGAAGGGCCCGGCGGCGTCTCCAACCCGGATCGCGCCGAAGCGTTCAGCCTCGTCCGTATGGCTTCCGATGTGCAGGGAGCCATTGATCTTGTGGAAGCACGCACGGGACAGCGCCCGGTTCTGCTGGGAACCAGCGCGCGGGACAACGGCGTCATGACGCCTCAGGCTGTGCGGGATCTGCTTGTGGACCGTCCAGTCCTGCTCCTTTTCGGGACAGGGCACGGGATGGCCCCGGAGATTCTGGATGCCTGCGACGGCATACTGAGGCCGCTGCGGTGGATGGATGCGTACAACCATCTCCCGGTGCGTGGGGCGGTCGCCATTACCCTTGATCGGGTGCTCGGCGACTGCTGTTAGAGCCTCTTCACGGCCGCGCCTTTGCGGTACGGTGCAATGCTCTGTGTTGATACCTCCCCCGGCGACGGGGCGAGAGAGCGCAAGCGACAGCCCGTTTCGGGAGTCACCGACAAACGAAGCGACATAACTTCAGGTTGCCCGTCAGACGGGGCAACGACTTCTTTGAGGAGAAGGACATGACCATCATCGAAAAGATCGAACGCGAACAGATGCGCCTTGATATTCCCGCTTTCAAGCCCGGCGACGCCGTGAAAGTGCACTTCCGTATCGTCGAAGGTGAAAAGGAACGTATCCAGGTGTTCCAGGGCAACGTGATCCGTATGCACCGCGGCACCGTGGGCGCTACCGTGACCGTTCGTAAGGTCTCCGACGGCGTGGGCGTGGAACGTATCTTCCCCCTGCACTCCCCCTTCATCGACCACATCGAGCTGGTGACCGAAGGTTCCGTGCGCCGCAGCCGTCTGTACTACCTCCGCGATCTCAAGGGTAAGGCTGCCCGTATCAAGCCCAAGAAGCGCTACTAGTTCCCCATCAGGGAAGAGGGGAGTTTTTCCCCGCAGTGAGGCGTTTCCCGCCCGGCGACGGGCGTTCTGGAAAAAGGGATCTTTCCTGCAAAGATCCCTTTTTCCCTTTTTGGTCTTTTGTTACGGAGAGTGTATGGCTGGTCGCAAAAAATCCGTATCCGTGCAGGAAGAGCTGCTTCTGTGCCCTTCCGCGAAGCCGGGCGACTGGTTCCCCGGCATACCCGTTTCGGCGGTTGCCGGGATCGATGAAGCCGGGCGGGGCTGCCTTGCCGGTCCCGTGGTTGCGGCGGCGGTGATTTTGCCCGAAGGCGCGGTTATTCCCGGCCTTGCGGACTCCAAGGTGTTGTCGCCTACCCGCCGGGACGGTCTGGCCGCCGAGATCGGGGCCGTGGCGCTGGCTTGGGGGCTTGGCGTCGTCTGGCCTCCCGAAATCGATCGCATCAATATTTTGCAGGCGACGCTCAAGGCCATGTGCCACGCCGCCAGCGTGTTGAAAGTCCGGCCCAAAGGGTTGCTCATCGACGGCAACCAGACGATCCCCGAGCCGCTGTTCCGGCAGCGCGCGGCGTGCTGGCCATCGTCCCCGCGCCAGAAATCCATTGTGGACGGCGACGCGCTGGTCCCGGTCATTTCGGCGGCGTCCATCATCGCCAAAACATTCCGTGACATGCTCATGGATAAGCTCGACCACCGCTATCCCGGCTATGGTTTTGCCAAGCACAAGGGCTACGGTTCCAAAGAGCATTTTGCCGCCCTGCGCGAGCTTGGGCCGTGCCCCATGCACCGGAAGACGTTCCGGGGCGTTTTGCCCGAACGGCAGACGGCGCGGCAGGGTTCGCTTTTGTGACCTTGCGGCAGGAAAAGGGGCGCGCCGGAGAGGATGCCGCCGCGGATTGGCTGGAAAAGGCCGGGATGCGGATACTCGCCCGCAATTGGCGCAGCGGTTCGTATGAACTGGATCTTGTCTGCCGGGACGGGGACGAACTGGTTTTTGTCGAAGTCCGTCTGCGCGGCAAGGGGAGCCTTGCTTCGCCCGAGGCGAGCATGACGCCCGCCAAATGCCGCAGCGTGGTCAAAGCCGCCCGAGCCTACTTGTCCGCAAGCGGGGAATGGGATGTTCCCTGCCGATTCGATCTTGTCTGCGTCCGTGACGCGGGCGCAACCTTCGAACTGGATTATTACCGCCATGTCTTTGACATCTCCGAAATTATGGGTAGTGGCGACGCCGCTTGGCAACCCTGGTGATCTTTCTCCCCGTGCGCGGGAAGTGCTGGAAGGCGCGGATATGGTCCTTGCGGAGGATACCCGCCGGGCGGGGCTGCTGTGCCAGCGCTGTGGGGTGAAAGCCAAGCGGTTCATGAGTTTTCATGACCATAACGAAGAGAGCAAGCTGGACGAAGTGCTGGGCCTGTTGAATGGAGGCCGGACGCTTGCGCTTATTTCCGACGCCGGGCTGCCGTTGGTGGCCGACCCCGGCTACCGGCTGGTCCGGGCCTGCCGCGCGGCGGGGATTCCCGTATCGGTGGTTCCGGGGCCGAGTGCGCCCGTGACGGCGCTCGCCGGGAGCGGCATCGCGCCGCAGCCGTTCGCGTTTTTGGGGTTCCTTCCCCGCAGCCGCTCGGATCAGGAAAAGACGCTGGCGCCCTTTGCCAATCTGGCATTGACGCTTATCTTCTTTGAACGTAAGGACCGATTGAGCGAAACGCTCTCTGTTGCCCATGCCGTGCTCGGCCCACGGGAACTTTGCATTGCCCGCGAACTGACCAAAACGCATGAGGAATACCTTCTCGGGCGGCTGGAGGACGGCGTCCCGGCGGGCGTTGAGTTGCTTGGCGAGATCACGGTGGTGGTCGGACCGGCGGAGGCCGGAGGCGTGACGGACAGGGAAGAGGTGTTTCGCCTTATCGTCGAGGAGCGGGAACTGGGCGGTTCGCCCCGGGACGTTGCGCGCCGGGTGCAGACCCGGACGGCCGGATGGACGGTCAAGAGCATTTACGCGCTGCTGTCCGCAAGGAGGTAAGCTATGAGCGCCAAGAAATCGGGCGGCCCCCTTATTGGGGATAACCGTAAAGCCCGTCATATTTATGAATATCTGGAAACCATTGAAGCGGGTATTTCCTTGACCGGGCCCGAGGTGAAAAGCCTTCGTGCCGGGCAGGTGAACTTTACGGACAGCTATGTGGAGTTCAGGCGCGGCGAAGCGTGGCTGATCGGCCTGCACATTGCCCCGTATACGAATGCCGGGTACGTGGAGCAAAACGCGGACAGGCCCCGCAAACTGCTGATGCACGCACAGGAAATCGCGTCGTTTGCTGCGAAAGTGGAACAGAAGGGCCTGACCGTGGTTCCGTCGAAGCTGTATCTCAAACACGGGAAGATCAAGGTGGAGTTGGCTCTTGGACGGGGCCGCAAGCTGCACGATCACCGCGTGGAACTGAAGCGCCGTGCCGAGACCCGGGATATGCAGCGCGAATTGCGCGGATAACGGCGCCATCGGGGAGCATGACGGGAAGGGACGCTTTCGGAGCGCTTCGACAGCCGTGTTCCCTTTGGGATGTTCACGGGATGGAGGGGCATACGATGGAGGCGGCGTTTGGGAAAGCCCCGCTCATTTCTCGCAAAGGGAAAAATACGGATGCCTTGGGCCGTTTTGCTTGACAGCGTAAGGGGGATCCCGTATAGAGATTCCCGTTGCTACGGCGACCTTTGGGGATGTAGCTCAGCTGGGAGAGCGCAGCGTTCGCATCGCTGAGGCCAGGGGTTCAATCCCCCTCATCTCCACCAGAAAGACGTCTCAAGAACTCCCGTGAGTGCTCATAAGTGCTCACGGGAGTTCTTCTTTTGCCCTTTTCCCGTGCTCAAATGCGCTCATGTTTTCTCGATTGGAACCATTGCAGCTCACATTTTTTTGGGGCAACAATGGGGGCAACAGACGCTTTTGCCCCAAGGAGTTGCCCCAATGTCCCTGACAGATACGCGCATCAAGACTGCGAAGCCCGCTGAGAAAATCTACAAGATATACGATGCCGATGGGTTCCACAGGCCGTATATTCACAAGAAAGAAAAATAAAAATGGTACGTGGTCGCCTTGGTCGCCAGTTATCACTGACTCTCAGATTGGCGACGGCATCACTAACACCAACGGCATCATCTCCGTCCCCGAAGTCATTTCTTCCGGCACACAGTTACTCCCGCTTTTGGGGCTCCTTGCGGGGAGCCTGATGCGTGTGTGTTTGCACCGTCTGTGGACTCACACTGGTTGCTCTCTGTGAATGCAAGCCGATCGCGCACAGGCAAAGGCCCCTTTCCGTTGTCGAACTGGAAGGGGCCTTTGCCTGTTTATGGATATTCCGGAGTGTGGTGGTAACGCTAGGCGTCGTTTCGTGGCCCTTGGGGCATGAGAGGCATCCCTTTGCCACCCGAGGGCAGGGCCTTTGTTTCCGTTTCTGGCACTTCCCCGTACACGGCGAAGTGACCGCGCCCGGTGTTTTTGATCTGGTACAAGGCGGCGTCGGCCTTGGCGAACAGTTCGGCGTAGGTCTTGCCGTCACGCGGGAACAGGCTGATGCCGATGCTTGCCGAGATGACATAATCCTGCCCGAGGGAGACATGGGCGAGCTCAACGGAGAGCCGCCTGCATTTGGCTTTGAGGGTTTCGAGCCCATCGGAAAGGGAAATGTCCTTGGCGAGCACGACGAATTCGTCCCCGCCCGTGCGCCCGACGATGTCCGTGGCGCGGAACGTCGCGCGCAGGGTAGCCGCCACCGCCTTGATCACCGAGTCCCCGAACAAGTGCCCGAACGTATCGTTTGCGTATTTGAACTTGTCGAGATCCACAACGATGAGCGCGTGGTTCCTCCCCTCCTGCAACTCAAGGGAGACAAGGTGTTCCGTAGTGATCTTGTTGTAGATCTGCGTGAGCAGATCCGTGCTTGCTTCGTGGCGGAGGCGGTCTTCCTCGAGCTTCTGGTGGTGGATGTTCGTGAGCTGCCCGATGAGCTTGATGGCGCGCCCGGTTTCGTCACGGATGCTGCGGAAGCGGATCGAGTACCACTGATAGCCTGCTTCCGGCTGAAGCAGGCGGAGGGTGAGGGCATAGGAATCGACCCCCTGCTCAATGCGGCGATAGGCCTCCTGAAGCGTTTTCGCGTCCTCGGGCAGGAGCATGTTGAGCAGGTTGTCCTGATGCCGCCTGTAATTAGGGATGACCCGGGGCTTATGGAAAATGGTTTCGTAGCGTTCCGAGCACGTCATCTCGTCGGTGTCGTAGTCGTATTCGAAGATGATGTCGTTGGTCAGCTCCGCGACGATGCGGTTCCGCTGCTGTTCCAGCTCCAATGCCCGCATGGTGTTTTTCTGCTTGCTGACGTCCACGAACACGCCCTGAAATACGGGCACGCCGTCACGGTGTCCCACGAGGCTGGCTTGGAGATAGATCCAGACGACACCTCCGTCCCTGCGCAGGATGCGGTATTCGGTATGCACCGGGATGTTGCTTGCGAGGCTGGAACGGAACGCGCCGAGCAGGTGTGCCCGGTCGTCGGGGTGCACCACAAGCAGGGCTTCGTCGTGCACGTCCTGCTCATATTCCGCGTGGCTTCTCCCGGCAAGCGCGTAAAAACCGGCGTTTGCCCAGAGCACACGGAGGTTGTCCGTGAGTTCGAGCCGCGCCACCCCGCCTCTGACGCCGTTGATGACGGCTTCAAGCTCCTGCGAGGTTTCAGTCGCCCGGGCGCTGGCCTCTTCGGCCTCCCGTGCCCGTTCTTCCGCCATGCTGAAGCTTGCCTTGAGCCGCTGGACCATCGTGTTGAGGGCGCGGGCCAGCTTGCCGAGTTCATCCTCGCGCCGGATGTTTAGGGAACGATCGAGATCGCCCGAGGCTACGCGCTCGGCGAACTCCACCCCCTCTTGAAGGACACCGGTGACTTTACGCAGGATGAGGTAGATGAGCAGGGTGACGAGCAGCAGCGCGCCCGCGCAGCTCAGGATGATGTCGCTGCGGAGGTTGCGTACCCCGGCGAGCATGGCTTCCTTGGATGCGGCGGCCACAATGATCCACCCGTTGGGCAGGGCCGTATAGGCGCTGTACATGATCTGCCCCTGCGGGTTCCTGTATTCCAGAAACCGATCTTTGTCCGCGGTGGCTTCCTTGATGAAGCGCTGTTCGGAGACATTGTCGGCGAACATCTTGTTACGGTCCCTGTGCATGATGACCGAGCCGCCCGGCGTGCAGACGAAAACGTACCCCATGCCGTTGAGGGTGACGGGATCGACGATAAGGCGCGTGAGGTGCTCCATGTTGATCGCGCCGACGAGCACGCCGGATACTTTGCCCCTGTCATAGATGGGGGTGGAGATGATGAACGCCTTTTCCTGCGTATAGGGAAGGACAAGCGGACCGTCGAGGGTTTGTGCGCCTTGCAGCGCCTTGTGGAAATAGGATGAGGTTTTCCGGCTGGTGGCGTTCTCGCCCGGATTGACGCTGGCGATCACGGTCCCCCTGCTATTGAGGACGGCCAGCCCGTCGATGCTTGGGAAGTCGAGCACGGCCCGCCGCAAATGACGGGTAAGGAGCTTGCTCCGTTCGCCCTCGGGGGATTCATCAGGGTTGCGGAGCAGCTCGATGATGGCGATGCGATCCGCCACTGTGAGCAAATGCTGGCGGGTGAGGTTCATGACGGTGGTGAGTTCGCGCCCCACGGCGTCGAGCGTGGAAATTTCAAGGATGCGGGTAGCCTCGGCCACGGAATCCCGGGCGTCGCTGTATGCCTTCCATCCGATGAAGGACGTGGCGAGCGTCACAATGACGCTGATGGGAATGATCATGCGCGCGATAAGTGACATCGTATCTTTCTCGTGTTCAAAACCAGTAGGGGGGAGGAGCCCTGAAGGGCGAAGAGGGGGTTCGAGAGAAGATACGCGGGGAAAAGGAAATGTAAACTATAATCCGGGCGGAAGCGTTGCGGGGGCGAGGGATGGCCGCCGGATCGGAGCGGCTAGGGGCGGAGAGGCCGTTTTGCTGAAAGGCGGTGTCCGGGCACCGGATCGGCCCGCAGGGGAGCGGGTGAAACGAAAGCCCCGAAAGCCGGGCTTTCGGGGCGAACCTATCCGCGCGTCTTGCGCCAGCCGTCAAAACGTTCCTGAAATATTTTTGAATCTTGCCTGGTCCGTGTGGATACCATCCAGAGGAAGACGCAGATTGTGAGGGCCACAAGGCCCACAAGGGCGAGCAGGATGTATACGATAACCGTCAGAATGGCAAAAATCGTTTCCATAGGGTTGCCTCCATGTCCAATCTTAGCAGAGAACGGCTCCGCGTCAAAGAGGGCACAAGGGTGCGGGCGGGGAAGGCGTAAGGGGGAAGGTTCCGGACATGCAGCCGACGGGATGGGGGACGGCCCGCCATACTGCGGCGTGCCCCAACATCCTTGACTTTAGCGTGTTCAGAGCTATTGTGGAGACAGAGGAAAAGGCGTTTCCTATCACTTCATTACGGAGGCATCATCTATGGAAGTGAAGAAGATTCTCTGTGCGGTGGACTTGGAAGACACAATTGCCCCTTCCGTTGAATATGCGAAGATGATGGCGTCCATGACCGGGGCCTCCATTTTGGTTGCCTATGTCATCCCGGCTCACACGCCGTATGAGGATGTGTATCTTTCCGTCAACAACCAGCCGAATGAAGTGAACAATCCCAACGAAACCATCCAGAAGTCCATGAACGCCCTCTTGGCGGAACAGTTCGCCGGGATGGATGCCACGGGCGTCATTCTTGTGGGGCGGCCTTCCGAAGAGCTGGTAAAGCTGGCTGAAGAGAAGGGAACCAACCTCATCGTCATGGGCACGCACGGGCGGGCGGGGTTTGATCGCCTGCTGTTCGGGTCCGTCGCCCATGAAGTGGTGCGGGCAGCGCCATGCCCGGTGATGACCGTCCGGCCCCTCATGCCGAAGAAGTAAGCGATAAGGGTGCCCTTCCGATTGGGGAAGGGCGCTTTTTTTACGCCCTGAGCCCATCCGGTCAATCGTTCTCCCCGGAAGGAGGTGCCTCCCGGCGCCTTGCCTGGGCGCTTCCGGAAAGGCGGGCTTTTTCCTGCTGCTTCAGTTTACGGTTTTCCGCGAATTGATTGACGATCATGGCGACGATGACCAGTGAGTACATGTACGCGATCAAGGCCACGAGGATGGTGGCGTTCTTGGCGACCCATGTATGGGGCGTGATGTCGCCGTAGCCGATGGTCAGGATGGTCACGTAGCTGAAATAGAACAGATCACGGAAACCCTGCCCGCCGGGCGTGAGCCCGGAAAACGAGCCCGGTTGATGGAACTCCACGGCGACGAAGACGAAAAAACCGCAGTAGCCGATGAGGAGCAGGCCGCACAGCGCCGCGAGCACGCTTTCCCGGTCCACCAGCGGGGCCGTGTAGATCTGCCGGAAGAGTTCGAGCGTCACCCACCCAAAGAACACGACATAGGCGAATACAAGATACTCTCGCAGATTCAGGGGCGTGAAGCTGTCCAGCAGGCGCCCGACGATGAGCAGGCCGCCGAGGAAGAGCAACAGGGTCAAGAGGTATCCCTTCCGCCGGATATCGAAGAGGGTGATCCCCGCGATGAGCTGGATCGGCAGGTAGATGGTCTGCGCGATGCCGTCGTAGATGTCTTCGGGGAAGAAAATGTTGACGACGATCGTGCACAGGAGTGAAGCGAAGAGGAGGTCGAAACGGTACTTGTAGGCTTCCGATCGGATGTGGTGCGGATGCTCGGGCATGGGCGGCGATCCCTCGTTGGAGGATTGAGCGGGTGTGTTTCCGTTCTTAGGAGAAAAATGCGCGGCGGTATAGGGGGATATCCGGAGATCCGCCGTGAAAATGAAGCAGGTATAAAAGAGGTTGCGGCGCGGCCATTTGAACGTGATGAAAAGGGGAAGGGAGGCGTCCATAACCCCAGGGGCATGGCGGCGTTCCTCCGGTGGCCGGAAGCGCGGGGCGGCGGAAAAGTTGAAAAGTATGGCGGGAACATTTGCGAAATGCCGACTGGGCAGGTATGCTCCCACTGCGTCTGAGCGCGCCGGGGAGAGGCGCTTTCCTTGGCGCTGTGGGGATGTGATACGGGCGGTTCCGGGGGGAGACCCGCCAGACAACGGAGGGGAATGGTGAGAGCGGTCCGCACCTTTCGGGGGAGAAACGTCTACGTTTTGTGCCTCCTTGGCATTTTTGCGCTTTCGGTTCTGGTCGCGCTCTCCTTCCTGGAGTTCAGGAGCGAAAACCGGGAACGTATCCAGGCCGTCAACAACGCCTATCTTGAAGAGATTGCCCGCCAGTCCAATCTCCGCATCTCCATCAGGATGAATGCCGCCATTGCCTATACGGCCATGTTCGCGGAGCTTTTTTCATCGGTTGAGCGCCTGGCCGGGCCGGATGCCGCTGCTTTGCTGCAAAACATGGCGGGCCATTACGACTTCCACGATGTCCGCGTGTTCACGCCCGATGGGAAAGGCCGCGATTTGGAAGGTTCCGTCCGCGTGGAGCCCGGCGAGCCGTGGTTCCAGGACGTGCTGCGCGGCAATCACGACGTGCGTTTCATCCGTAACGGGCATGGCCCGGACAATCTGCTCTTTTATTCGCCCATCATCAGGGACGGGGAGATCGTCGGCGCGGTAGCCGGCGTGTATGATATGTCCATCCTCTCCCGGATCATGGATATGAGCTACTTCCACGAGCGCGGCTACAGCAATATCCTGACGTCCAGCGGCGAGTCGGTCACGACCTCGCGCCACACGTCGAACATCATCGGCGGCAGTGAAAACGGGCTGGAAGCGTTTGAAGCCAACGCCGTAATGCTGGACGGCTATACCTTTGAAGGGCACAGGACGATGCTCCGTGACGGGACGTCGGGTTTCATCCGGTTCTCCGTGGGCGGATACGGGCGCACGGCCTATATCACGCCGCTGGGCATCAACGATTGGCGCCTTGTGACCATCGTGCCCGACGCCGTCACCGAGGACATCTGCGATCCGATCAACCGGGGCGCGTTGTCGTTCTCCATCAAACTTTTCCTTGCTTTTGTGATGAGCGCCATGCTCATCAGTTTCATCATCTTCCGTACCCGGCGGGAGGTGGAGGGCGTGAATCAGGAAAGGGACTCGATGGCCGACATTTCACCGGGCGGCATCGTAAAGTGTACGCGCGATGATTTCCGGATGCTCTATATCAACCAGGGATGCCTGGAGCTTGCGGGCTATTCGCGTGAAGAGCTGGAAGACAGGTTCCAGAACGTGTTTCTTGGGGTCGTGTACCCTGAAGACCGGGATCGGCTTACCGCTCTGATGCGGGAATGCGGTTCGGAGCCGCTGCAATGCGAATACCGCATCGTGACGCGTTCCGGCGAAGTGCGGTGGATTCTGCACCGTATGCGCCTTGCGGTGGAACAGCGCGGCGCGGCGTGCCTCTATTGCAGCATGACCGACATCACGGACGCCAAGGAAGCGGAGTTGAAGCTCCGCATGAGCAACGAGCGTTTCCTGATCGCCATTTCCCATACCGACGACATGCTGTTTGAATATGTATACGCCACGGGGCGGATCATGCGCATAGCCGGGAAGGGGGCCTCTCTGACGGAAGCGTCGCTGCACGAAGCGATGGATGAGATCGGCATGGACGAAGAGAGCAGGAAGGCCATGGAGGGCGTCCTGGAGACATTGCGGTCCGGGGAAGCCTCGGCCTCCGTGGTGATGCGCTCCGGAAACGGCTGCAGCCGATGGTTCCGCGTCACGCTGACCAATCTTTTCGATGACGAGGGCCGCCCATACTCCGCGCTCGGCACGCAGGAAGACATTACCGAACTGAAGGAAGCCGAGCTCCGTTTTGCCCGTGAGGAGCGGTACCGGGAGGCCATGCTGTCCAAGACGATAGCGTCTTATACCGTAAACCTGACGCGGGACAGGCTGCTGTCCCGGTACGCGGATGGTGAAGAGCTGGGCGTGGAAGAGCCGGACGCGTCAGCCGCCGCACGGTTCCGCAAGGCTGTGGAGGTGTCCGTACACCCCGAAGATCAGCAGGGCGTCCTGCGTTTCTATGCCACGGAATCCCTGTTGCAGCTGTACGCGGCGGGGCAGGGGGAAACGTCGCTGGAATACCGCACGCTGCGCGGCGACACCTTCATCTGGGTGTCCGCCTCCATTAACCTGTTGAAAGATCCGGCCTCCGGGGATCTGCTGGCTTTTGGTTACCTGACGGACATCACGGAACGGCGGCAGCGCGAGGCTGAATTGGTCTATAAGTCCGAGCGGGACTTTCTGACGAAGCTGTATAACCGGTCCGCTGTGGAAAAACGGTTTTCCGAGTATGCTGCTTCGGCCTCTGGGGACGGATTGCTTGCCTTCTTCAGCATGGATTTGGACGGGTTCAAGAATGTCAACGATACGCTGGGGCATCTTGAGGGCGACACGCTGCTGCAATCGGTCGCACGTGAGCTGGAGTCGTGTTTTCGTGTGGACGACATTGTGGGCCGCTTGGGCGGGGATGAGTTCATTGCGCTCATGTATGGCGTCTCAACCCGGGAAATCATTGAGCGCAAGGCTGAGGAGCTGTGTGCGCGCATCCGGTCCATCCGCATGGCGCACCCCCGTTACAGCGGGGTTTCGGTAAGCATCGGCGTGGCCATTGCCCCGGAACACGGGGATTCGTTCGAAGAGCTGTATGCCAAGGCTGATGTCGCCTTGTACCACGCGAAGCAGGGCGGGCGGGATCGCTTCGTCATATACGGCGGGGAATAAGGCCCGGATTCCGCAAAGAAGGCGGGCACGGGCTGTTGACAGGAGTGCCGTGAGCATGGAAAATCGGTTGTCTGATGGGTGCCGCCGTCCGAGGGCTGGCGGGCCGAATGATTTGTATTGCCGGGAGACAGGATGTTGACGCTGGAAGAGATTCGTGCACATTTTCGACGGCATGACCCCGTGTCCTCCTCGTTGGGGATTGAGGTGCTGGACGTGGGAAGGGAGTACAGCCTTGTCGAGATGCCGCCGCATGGATGCCAGCTCAACGGCATGGGAGCGGTGCACGACGGAGCCGTTTTCGTTCTGGCGGATGTGGCGTTTGCGGCGCTTTCCAATGCGAACGGCCTGTACTGCACGAATGCCCAGACCTCCATTTCTTTTGTGCGTTCCGGCCGCGTGGGGCCCCTGCGTGGGGAAGCGCGCGTGCTCCGTTCGGGGAAGCTGCTTTCCACATACGAGGTCCGGGTAACCGATGCCGAAGGGGGCCTTGTGGCCGTGGCGACCATAACAGGCTATGGCGTCGGCGCGCGGCTTCCTCTGGGGGATGCATAGCGTTTGCGGGTTCCGCATCGGGTGTTTCCGTTGCGGGGTGTACTCAAAGAAGGAGGAGGGTGCCGTGTCTGTCGCCGCCATGTGGTTTATTCTGGGCATAATCTTGCTGGCCGTGGAGCTGGTGTCTCCCGTGTTCGTGCTGTTTTTTTTCGGCCTTGGCGCGTGGGCGGCGGGGGTGACGGCGCTGTTCGTGGACGATCTGGCCATTGAAGTGGTCGTCTTCGGAGCCTCGTCCGTTGTGTTTCTCCTTTCGCTGCGTCGGTTGTTTGTCCGCAGCTTTCGAGGAAAGACGCAGATTTCATCGGATGCCGCGTCGGTGGGGCTGCCGAATCTGCACGCCGGGAAAATGGGGACGGTAACCCGGCCCATTCCGGTAAACGGGGTAGGGGAGATTTCGGTGGGCGGCAGTTTTTGGCGCGCGGTGTCCCCGGAAGCGCAGCCGGAGGGGGCGCAGGTGCGTGTCTTGGGGCATATCCCCGATGACGAACTGACGCTTGAAGTGGTTTCCGGTGGGGAAAACTCCCGGAATCCTGCGTAGCTATTCAAACATGGAGAGCATAATATGCTTGATTTGATCGGTTCTTCGTTGACGGTTTTCGTTTTCTTGGCATTGCTGGTTATTTTCGTCCTGTTCAAGACGGCGCTTGTCGTGCCGAACCAGCAGGCGGTGGTGGTCGAGCGGCTCGGCAAGTTCCACGCCGTTCTGTTCGCGGGCTTCCATATCCTCATCCCCTTCATTGACGCCGTGGCCTACCGCCGCTCCCTGAAAGAAGACGTTCTGGACGTGCCCAAACAGACCTGCATCACGAAAGACAACGTGAGCGTGGATATCGACGGCGTGCTTTACCTTCAGGTGGTGAACCCCGAGAAATCCGCCTACGGCATCAGCGATTACATGTTCGGTTCCGTGCAGCTTGCCCAGACGGCTTTGCGTTCCGCCATCGGCAAGCTGGAATTGGACAGGACTTTTGAGGAGCGCAGCACCATCAATCAGGAAGTCATCTCCGCGCTGGACGCCGCCACCGCGCCGTGGGGCATCAAGGTGCTGCGGTACGAGATCCGTGACATCACGCCGCCTTCCGGGGTCATGCAGGCGATGGAAAAGCAGATGCGCGCCGAACGTGAAAAGCGCGCGCTCATCGCGCAGTCCGAGGGCGAGATGCAGGCCCGGATCAATATGGCGGAAGGCGCTAAGGCCGCCGCCATCGCCGAATCCGAAGGCAAGTTGCAGGCGATGAAAAATCAGGCCGAAGGCGACGCCGTACTGATCCGGGCGGTTGCGCAGGCCACCGCCGACGGCCTTGCCACCGTCGCCGACCAGATGGAAAAGCCGGGCGGTACGCAGGCGGCGAACCTGCGCGTTGCGGAAAACTATCTGGAACAGTTCGGCAAGCTCGCCAAGGAGGGCAACACCATGATCATGCCCACGGATCTGGCGAACATTTCCGGGCTCGTCAGCAGCCTCACTTCGGTGATCAAGCAAGCCAAGGCGTAAGAAAGAAATCACGAACAGGGCGGCTTCGGCCGCCTTTTTTGTTGTCTCCACGGGGAGCGGCGCGTAGGTGCGGGCGAGGCTTCGCAGGGCTCACCGGGCCTGCATGATGAAGCCGTGAGTCTGGAACGGCGGTATTGTTTTGATTATAGCCCTTTATACTAAAAGGTTTTTTCCGTGCCCCATGCTACGGTCCTTCCATACCAAAGCATTGGAGGCTTATTATGCAGAATAAATGGCATGAACACTCCGTTGGCAACATCGTGGTGAATTTCCCTCTGTCTTCCGCCATATTCCGTGCTGCGGGCATCGACTACTGTTGCGGCGGTGGGCGTCTGCTCGGCGAAGTCATCAAGGAACAGCGCCTTGTCGACAGCAATATTTATAAAGCGCTGGATGAGCTTGCCGCCCGTACGGAAAAGCCCGCTGAGCCTTTCTCCGAAATGAGCGCCGAACGGCTCGTGGAGTTTATCCTGACGAAGCACCACAGCTATCTGTGGGGAGCGCTTCCGGAAGCGCATGAACTGATTGTGAACGTGCTCAAGGCCCACGGAAGGCGCCATCCCGAGCTGTACGACGTGTATAAACTGTTTGGCCAGTTGTCGCATGAGATGGAACCGCACCTGATCCGTGAAGAAACGGAACTCTTCCCGGCCATCGCCAACAGTGAGGCGAAGGAACACTGCCAAGCTCTGGTGCATATCCTGGAAGAGGAGCACGAAGCCGCGGGGACTCTGCTCAAAAAGCTCCGCCATGCCACAAACGACTACAGCGTCCCCTGCGACGGATGCGATACCTTCCGCGAACTGTACAAGAAACTTACTGAAATCGAAGAAGATACCTTGCAGCACTACCATCTTGAAAACAACATCCTCTTCAAGAAAATTCTTGCGTAGTCCGTTGGAATCGTAAGAGGTTTACTCCTGTGGCGGACAGTCCGCCCGTCCGGAGTCTTCGCCGTGACTCAGAGGATGGCGTCTCCAGTTACGGGGTGGCGCTGAACCGAAGTCGGGCGGGAAAACGGAAGGAAGAGTGGTTTTCGCTGAAATTTCTTCCGAAAGGGCGTTTTTTCGCTTGCCAGCTCTGAATGTTTTGGGTATACCTCCCTTCCATGCCGAAGTGGTGGAATTGGTAGACACGCTAGGTTCAGGGTCTAGTGAAGGTTCCTTCATGGGAGTTCGAGTCTCCCCTTCGGCACCATAAGAAAGCAAGCGGGCTGACAGAGCAATCTGTCGGCCCGTTTTTGTTGCGAGGTATCCTACTTGTACTTGGACAAAAGAATCTTGTTGCAAGCATAGAATCGAAGTAGCTTGCTCTCTTTGCAGTTTTCCAACTGTGCAAGCAGATCTTTCCCGATGCCTTTCGGAGAACGCCTAATCTCCTCAAGCGCGAACAATTCTTTCACACGGAGAGACAATGCAGAAGCTATTTTTTCCAAGGTTGATAAAGTCGGATCGCTGAGGCCTCGTTCGATAGATTTGATGTGCCGCAAGGACAAACCGGATTTTTTCGCTAATTGTTCCTGTTTCAATTTTCGTGAGAGACGCAGCAAACGAATCGTTATCCCAAAAGATTTTTGACAGTTACCCATAGGCCCCTCCAATGGAGGAGAATAGCCTTGACCTGATAAGATTGTTAGCAACTACACTAGGTTTAACAGTCAGAAATAGAAAATATACATTCTGTTTTCTCATTCATACCATGCTGTTCTTGAGTTTTGCCTTGCCGGGAAAGTTTCAATTCTTCCCTTGAGAAGCTTCTCAAAGGATTGACGGCTTTTCAGGATCGGGCTATTTTCATGCATATACATGGAGTTTCTATGGAGTCCCTCACGAAGGAATACGCTTCTCCTGTTTGCGTCTGTATGCAGCTCCGCAAAGCCGGGCGTGTTGTTACGCAGATTTACGATCGCTGCCTGCGTCCCGTGGGCATCCGGGGAACACAGTTTGCGCTGCTGAAACGGATCGCCTGTATGCGTCGGCCGTTCATCACGGATATCGGCAAGGTGTTGTGCATGGATCAGACCACGGCGACCCGGAATATCGGGCTGTTGGAGCGGGCGGGGTTTGTTGCCGTTGGCGTGCATCCTGACGATGCCCGGAAGAAGGTGGTGGAACTGACGCCGGAAGGGCAGGCCAAGCTGGAGGAAGCCTTTCCCCTGTGGGAAGAGGCCCAACGGGAAATCAGGGAATACCTCGGCGACGACAGACTGGGCAATTTGTGCTCCCTGCTTCAGGTTCTGAGCGATTTCTCCAGCGAATGAAGTTTCTCGCTCCATGTACATCCTCAATAAAGGATAAAGGAGGCTTTTTATGAACGTACTGCTCATCAACGGCAGCCCGCACAAGAAGGGCTGCACCTACACCGCTCTCAGCGAAGTGGCAGGACAGCTTGAGAAAAACGGCATCGGCTCGAATATCGTGCACATCGGCTCGAAGCCCATTCGGGGCTGTATCGCGTGCGGCGCTTGCCGGGAAACCGGGCTGTGCGTGTTTGACGACGATCCGGTCAACGAGTGCTCAGGGCTCTTGAAGGCGGCGGATGGCCTTATCGTGGGGTCGCCCGTCTACTATGCGGCTCCCAACGGCGCGCTGTGCGCTTTCTTGGATCGCCTGTTCTATATGAAAAGCGGAGCCTACGCCTACAAGCCCGCTGCCGCCGTGGTCAGCTGCCGCCGTGGCGGGGCCAGCGCGGCTTTTGATCGCCTGAACAAATATTTTACCATTTCCTGTATGCCCATCGTGTCCTCGCAGTACTGGAACTCCGTGCACGGCAACACGCCGGAGGAAGTGAGGCAGGACAAGGAGGGTTTGCAGATCATGCGGACCCTGGGCGACAACATGGCGTGGCTGCTCAAGTGCATTGAGGCCGCCAAGGGGACCGTGCCCTATCCGGTGCGGGAGCCGTGGACACCCACGAATTTCATCCGTTAGGCTAAACCGCAAACACGACGACGGGTTCGCGCAAGCGGATCTTCGATACGGGCCCGCATTCCTCGGAGTGCGGGCTCTGCCGTCATGAAAGCGAAACAGAGGTATGCTTTTGTGGCTCCCGGCTGGAATAGAATGCCGTCCTCTGCGGGATGATGATTTTTCGGGAGCACGGCGGACAAATGGCGAGGCGGATTGGAGCGCTTCTCAAGATATCGTTTGCCGTCTGGGAAAAAGAACGCTACTGGATTCTAACACGTCAACGTTACGATTCTGTGACAATGCCGGTATGATAGGTTCCCCAAGGGGAACCGCCCGGGACAAGAGGGAAAGGGGCGGCACATGGCGGAGAAAGAACGCGCTTCTCGGCAGGTCATCGTTATTTCATTGATCACGGCGGCCTGTTTGATCGGCGACTCGATGCTGTACATCGTGCTGCCCATCTGTTTCGCTCAGGCCGGGCTGTCCTCCTTATGGGAAGTGGGGATTATCCTGTCGGTCAACCGGCTGGTGCGGCTCCCGCTCAATCCGATGGTAGGCTGGCTGTACCGCCATATCAGTGATCGGACCGGCATTTTCATCGCCACGGTACTCGCCACCATCACCACCTTCAGTTACGCCTTTGCGGACGGCTTTGCCGTCTGGCTTCTTCTGCGCTGCCTGTGGGGTATCGCATGGACACTGTTGCGGCTTGGCGGCTTCTATTGCATCCTGAATGTATCGTCCGACGATAATCGCGGCTATTTCATGGGGTTGTATAACGGCCTGTACCGGATCGGCAGTCTGGCGGGGATGCTCCTCGGCGGGATTTTCGCGGACTGGCTCGGTTTTTCCGTGACGTGCATGCTATTCGGCGCGTGTACCGCCGTGACTATTGTTCTCGGGTTCCTCTGTGTGCCGCGCGGAACCAGCGGCGTCCCGGCCGGAACGCAAGCCGAGGAGCGGTCTTTGACGTGGCTGTGGAAGGACGGCACGGTCCTGTGGGTCATGGCGACGGGGCTTGTCGTGGCGCTTATCTATCAAGGCCTGTACGCCTCCACGCTCAGCGAGCTCATCCGTATCCATTTCGGGAGCAGCGTTACCCTGCTCGGCGGGGTGGCCGTGGGCGCGGCAACGCTCGGGGGCGTCCTGCAAGCCATCCGCTGGGGGTGGGAGCCGTGGCTGGCCCCGGGGATCGGCGTATTGTCCGATCGCCGCTTCGGTCGGCGATCCATGATGGTGGTCTCGCTGGCGTTCGGGGTGGTCGTGTTCGGGCTCGTCGCCTTGCGCTTGCCCCTGCCGCTGTGGCTTGCCGTGTTGATCGGCATCCAGCTCACGGGGACGTCCCTGACCACGATAGCCGATTCCGTGGCTTCGGATACGGCGTCCGTGCGGGGAGGGCGGGTATTTATGATGTGGTACTCGTTCGCCGTGGATCTCGGCGCGGCCCTCGGGCCGATCCTCGCCTACCTGCTCAATGACATGTGGGGGATGGATACGGCTTATGCGGGCACGGCGGTCCTTCTGCTGATCCTTGCCGTGAAGTGGTACTGGTCGGCTCCGCTGCTCAAACCCTTTGTCCGGCGCTCTGCCTGACGGGAAATGCGCCTTCCGGCGCGCGGCCGTTTTCATGGTTTTGGGGCTCGGCGCCTCCCGTGAAATCCCTTTCTTGCCGATAGATTCCACTGCCAATCGATGATGTACAATCCCGCTTCCGTTTTGTCCGGAGCGGGATTTTTTGTATGCGTTTGGGACGTGTACATTGTTATTATTTAGGATTTATTACTTTTTTCTGTTTTGTAGCACAATCTCCGCACAACCGTCTCTCCTTTTCTCCACGATCGACAAAAAGCGGACACGCCCGCGTCACACGGCTCCTCCACTATGCGCCCAACGACAAGTGAGGAGTTCAACATGATCCACATAGATACTCTCAGCAAAACGTTTTCAGGCGGGAAGGGGCTTGACCGGGTCAGCCTGCACATCAAGCCCGGCGAAATGGTCGCGCTCATCGGCTCGTCCGGTTCCGGAAAATCGACCCTGATGCGCCATATCGCGGGGCTCATGCCCGGCGACGCCGACGGCGGGCGGATCGAGGTCGCGCAGCACCTCATCCAGGACAGGGGCGTGATCAGCCGCGACATCCGAACCATGCGGGCGGAAATCGGCATGGTCTTCCAGCAGTTCAATCTGGTGGATCGCATGTCCGTTTTGCGCAACGTCATGCTCGGCGCGCTGTCGCGCACGGCGCTGTGGCGCAGCCTGCTGGGCTTCTTCCATGAAGAGGACGCCCGGCTTGCCTACAAGGCGCTGGCCCGCGTCGGCATCATGGAAAAGGCGCATCAGCGCACCTCCAACCTCTCCGGCGGGCAGCAGCAGCGCGCCGCCATTGCCCGCGCCCTTGTGCAGCGCGCCCGCGTCCTGCTGGCGGACGAGCCCATTGCCTCGCTCGATCCGGAATCGTCCCGCAATGTTATGGAAACGCTGCGCGATCTGAACCAGAAGGACGGGCTCACCGTGCTCGTGACCCTGCATCAGGTCGACTACGCGCTGTCCTTCTGCCCCCGAACCATCGCCTTGAAGCATGGCCGGGTCGTGTACGACGGGCCGAGCGCGGAACTGACCCCCGCCTTCCTCAAGCGGCTCTACGGTACGGAATGCGACTCCCTGTTCGCCCGCCAGGAAAGCGACATCCGGCGGAATCCGCCCCTGACGCAGGTTCAAGTGGCCTAACCCTCAACAACAAGGATTTGCCATGTTTTCACGTTTCCTGATCGCCGTTGCGGCGGCGGCCGTCGTCCTTGGCGGTTCCGTTTGTGCCAAGGCTGCGGAAGTCCTGAACTTCGGCATCATCTCCACGGAATCCTCCCAGAACCTCAAACAGTTGTGGGACCCCTTCCTCGCCGACATGGAAAAGGCCACTGGCTTCAAGGTCAAGGCGTTCTTCGCTTCGGACTACGCCGGGATCATTGAGGGGATGCGCTTCAAAAAGGTCGATCTCTGCTGGATCGGCAACAAGGGCGCCATCCAGATGGTGGACCGTTCCGACGGTTCCGTTTTCGCCCAAACCACGGCGGCGGACGGTACGGACGGCTACTACTCCTTGCTTGTGGTGAACAAGGAGAGTCCGCTCAAGAGCGTGGACGACGTGCTCAAGAACGCGGCTGGGCTTCGTTTCAGCAACGGCGATCCCAACTCTACCTCCGGGTTCCTCGTGCCCGGCTACTACGTGTTCGCCAAGAACAACGTCGACCCGAAGAAAATTTTCAAGAACGTGGTTGCCGCCAACCATGAGTCCAACGCGCTCGCCGTCGCCAACAGGCAGGTGGATGTGGCGACTTGCAACAACGAAGCCATCGGCCGCCTCGAAATCGCCCACCCTGAAAAGGCCGCGCAGATCCGCGAAATCTGGCGCTCGCCGCTCATCCCGAGCGATCCGCTGGTGTGGCGCAACAGCCTTCCCGAAAGCACGAAAAAGAAGATCGCCGATTTCATCTTCGGGTACGGCGTGAAGGGTGATGTGGCCCACGCCAAGGCCATCCTCGAAAAGCTCCAGTGGGGGCCGTTCAAGCCTTCGACCAACGCCCAGCTGGTTCCTCTCCGTCAGCTCGAACTGTTCCGCGAAAAGAGCAAGCTGCAGGCCAATGCCGAGATGCCTGCGGCGGAAAAGGCCGAGCGCATCAAGAAGATTGACGAAGCCCTCGACAGGCTGTCCCTGTAATACGCCTCGGCGGCGCGGAGGTTCCCGCGCCGCTTTTTCCCGGCGGGCCCGTACCGCCGGTTTTCCGAAAGGATTGCCATGAGTTCCGAATTTGCTCTGTCCCCTCCGCGCAAACGCCCTATGGAACTGCTGCGCCTCGTGGGTTGGGCCGTCGCGCTGGCGTTTCTCGTCTGGTCGTGGCGGGGGGCGGAAATGCGCCCCATGACCCTGATTACCGAGTCGGGCAACATCCTCACGCTGATTAAAGACTTCTTCCCGCCCGACTTCACGGACTGGCGGCTGTACGCCACGGAAATGGTCGTCACCCTGCAAGTCGCCATCTGGGGCACGCTGCTCGCCGTGGTCTGTGCCGTGCCGCTCGGCATCCTGTCTTCCGACAACATCGTGCCGTGGTGGGTCTACCATCCCGTGCGCCGCCTCATGGACGCCGCCCGCGCTATCAATGAAATGGTGTTCGCCATGCTGTTCGTGGTCGCCGTGGGCCTTGGCCCCTTCGCGGGCGTGCTGGCGCTGTGGGTACATACCACGGGCGTCCTCGCCAAGCTGTTCTCCGAGGCCGTGGAAGCCATCGAGCCGAGCCCGGTCGAAGGCGTGCGCTCCACGGGGGCCTCCTTCCTTGAGGAAGTCGTATACGGCGTCATCCCGCAGGTTTTCCCGCTGTGGATCTCCTATTCGCTGTACCGCTTCGAGTCCAACGTGCGCTCCGCCACCGTCGTGGGTATGGTCGGCGCGGGCGGCATCGGCATGGTGCTGTGGGAGCTGATCCGCAGCTTCGCCTTTGAGCAGACCTGCGCCGTCATGACCCTCATCGTGCTGGTCGTGGTGGTCTTCGACATGCTCTCGCAGCAGCTGCGGAAGAGGGTGCTGTAATGCCCGCCCGCTATGCCGTGTACTACGCGCCTTCGGCGGGCGATGCCCTGCATCAGGCGGTGACCCCGCTGCTGGGCCGTGATGCCCTCGGGGGCCTGAATGTGCCGCAGGCGACGCCTCCGGGTGTGGATCCCGTTTTCTGGAAGGCGGTCACCCGCGTTCCCGCCCATTACGGATTGCACGCGACGCTCAAGGCGCCTTTCGAACTCCGCCATTCGGGAATGGACAGCCAGCTGTTGCGCTCCACGGGTGAAGTGGCGTCCCGCTTCCTTCCCTTTGCAATTCCGTCCCTGTCCCTCGCCTATCTGGGCAAGGAGGAAAAAGGCTTTTATGCGCTCGTTCCCTCGACGAAATGCTCTCTGCTGTCCTTTCTGGAGCGCGCCTGTGTGATGGATCTGGATGCCTTCCGGGCTCCCCTGAAAACCGAGGATGTGGCCCGGCGCGGCCATCTGTCCCTTGAGGAACGCAGCAACCTGTATATGTGGGGCTACCACCGCGTCCTTGATTCGTTCCAGTTCCACATCACGCTGACCGACGGCATTGCCGACGCGGGATTGCGTGCGCTTGCGGGCGCGGGCCTGCGCAAGGCGCTGGAAGGCGTGCTGGACGCTCCGCTCCGTATCGATGCCCTGACCCTTTTCAAACAGGAAAACCGCAACCGGCCCTTTTCCGCCGTGGCGCGGTTTCCGTTCGCCAACGTACAGACTGCACAGGAAACAGCATGATGTCTCTCACCGTTCGACAAGAAAGGATGCGGCTGTTGGCCCTCGCATCCGTGGAGCGTCTCGAAGCGGGGCTCTCCGCCATTACGCCGCCGGATTACGAGGTAGTCCGCGGGCCGGAAACCGGGCTGGTCATGATCCGGGGCCGCGTGGGCAACACCGGCGACGCCTTCAATATGGGCGAAGCGCTTGCGACGCGCTGCGTGGTCTCGTTGAAGGACGGCTGCCTCGGGTATGCGTGGATTCTGGGCGAGGATGCCCGCCGCGCCGAGCTTGCCGCCCTGTACGACGCCCTCTGGCAGCGGGACGGCTATGCGGAACCCCTTGATCGGGAACTGCTCCCCGCGCTGGAAGCGGAACGCGCCCGCCGGGTGCGGGAGGATGCCGCCGCCGTCGAGCCTACCCGCGTTGATTTCTTTACGCTTGTTCGAGGAGAAGACTGATGCTGGCCTTTTCCCAACCCGTATTCGATATGCAGCGGGTGTTCCGCGTTGTGCTCGATGCCATGTCCCGTCCCGCGCGGCTTTGCCGCCTGCCCGTATTCCCGCAGTCCGTGCCGGACGGCCTTTCGCCCGTGCTGGCGGCTCTTGCCCTGACCCTGTGCGACGGCGAATCTCCGCTCTGGCTTTCTCCGGGCCTGCGGAAGGATGAAACGACAACGTGGCTCCGTTTCCACTGCGGTTGTCCGATCGTCGAAGAGGCGGACAAGGCGGCCTTCGCGCTGGTGGCGGACGCTTCCGAACTGCCGCCCCTGTCCGTTTTCGCGCAGGGCGTTCCCGCTTACCCCGACCGTTCCGCAACCGTCTTGCTTGCCGGTCTGGCCTTTGATGCGGGAACCCGTTTCCGTGGTTCCGGCCCCGGCATCTGCGGGGAAAGTACCTTCACCTGCACGTTGCCCGAAGATTTTGCGGAGCGGTGGCGCGAGAATACGTCGAGCTTCCCGCTCGGCGTGGACATGCTGCTGTGCGGCGCCGACGGCGTGGCCGGTCTGCCGCGCACCACGCGCCTTGAACGTCTGCCTCAGGAGAGTGCGTCATGTATGTAGCGGTCAAAGGTGGGGAAAAGGCCATTTCCGCCGCCCATGAACTCCTCCGCCGGGAAGGGCGGGGCGACCCCTCCGTCCCCGATCTGGGGATCGATCAGCTGATCGGGCAGTTGCGGCTTGCCGTGGACCGGGTCATGGCCGAAGGCTCACTGTATGACCGGGATCTCGCCGCGCTGGCCATCAAGCAGGCGCAGGGCGACTTGCTCGAAGCCGTATTCCTCGTCCGTGCCTACCGGACCACGCTTCCCCGGTTCGGCAGTTCGCTTGCCGTGGACACGTCAGCCATGCGCGTGCTGCGGCGCATTTCCGCCACATGGAAGGATCTCCCCGGCGGACAGATCCTTGGTGCGACGTTCGACTACACGCACCGCCTGCTGGATCGCACCCTCTCCCGCGCTGAAGCCGGAGCCGCCGGATCTTCCCCTCTTCCAGTAGAACCCGATACGGATTCCCCGCTCGGCGGGCCGTTGCCGCGTGCGCTCGACGCGCTGGTTGCGGAAGGGCTGCTCGAACGGCCCGAGCCGTCGGAGGGCGATGCCTGCCGCGACATCACCCGCCATCCTCTGGAACTGCCCGCCGATGCCCCGGCGGATCGCGGCGTGCGCCTTCAGACGCTGGCCCGCGCCGACGAAGGTTTTCTGCTCGGCATGGCCTACTCCACGCAGCGCGGCTTCGGCGCTGTGCATCCCTTCACCGGAGAACTGCGCCGGGGATGGGTGGAAGTGTCCTTTTTCTCCGAAGAGCTCGGCTTTGATGTCGTTATCGGCGAAATCGAGCTGACCGAATGCGAAACCGTGAGCCGCTACACCGGGACGGCCCGCCCGCCGTGCTTCACGCGGGGGTACGGGCTGGTTTTCGGCAACAACGAGCGCAAGGCGCTGTCCATGTCCATCACGGATCGCGCCCTCCGTGCCAAGGAACTGGACGAACCCGTCGTCGGCCCGGCGCAGAATCCCGAATTCGTGCTCCTGCACGGCGACAACGTGGACGCCTCGGGTTTTGTCCAGCACATCAAGCTGCCGCATTACGTGGACTTTCAGGCCGATCTTTCCCTTATCCGCGGCTTGCGCGCCAAGCGGCAGAACGACAAGGATATCTAGATGCCACAGACCGACGTTTGCGCGGACGCGCCGCTTGAGGGCTATGCGTTCGCCTATCTTGACGAAACGACCAAACGCATGATCCGGCGGGGGCTCCTCAAGGCCGTTGCCATCCCCGGCTATCAGGTGCCGTTCGCCAGCCGCGAGATGCCCATGCCCTGCGGATGGGGGACCGGCGGGATTCAGGTTACCGCGAGCATCCTCGGCAGGGACGACGTGCTCAAGGTCATCGATCAGGGCTCCGACGACACCACCAACGCCGTGTCCATCCGGGATTTCTTCCGCAAGACCACCGGCGTCGCCACCACGACCCATACGGACGAGGCCACCATCATCCAGACCCGCCACCGCATCCCCGAGCAGCCGCTCACCGAGTCGCAGATCCTGGTGTATCAGGTGCCGCTGCCGGAGCCGCTGCGCTGGCTTGAGCCGAGCGAGCAGGAAACCCGCACCCTCCACGCGCTGGAGGAATACGGGATCATGAACGTCAAGCTGTACGAGGACATCGTGCGCCACGGGACCATCGCCACGGGCTTCGATTACCCCGTGCGCGTGGCCGGGCGGTACATCATGAGCCCTTCGCCCATCCCGCGTTTCGACAACCCCAAGATGCACCAGTGCCCGGCGTTGCAGCTCTTCGGGGCTGGGCGTGAAAAGCGGCTGTACGCCATCCCGCCGTATACCGACGTGGAAAGCCTCGATTTCGAGGATTACCCCTTTACCGTGCAGTCGTGGGACGAGGCCTGCGCCATCTGCGGTTCCATGGACACCTATCTGGATGAAGTCATCCTCGACGATCAGGGGAACCGCATGTTCGTATGTTCCGATACCGACTGTTGCGCCCGCCGCGCCGCCGTGCGGGACGGGCAGGGAGGCGCGCAATGAAAGACTGGAACGCCGCCCCCATCCTGTCGGCCCGGAACCTGACCCGCCGTTACGGGGAGCATATCGGCTGCCGTGACGTCTCCTTCGACCTCTGGCCCGGCGAAGTGCTTGGCATCGTGGGCGAATCCGGGTCGGGCAAAAGCACGCTCCTGAACATGCTTTCGGGACGCATGGAACCGACCTCCGGAACGATCGCCTACCGCGACGCCGCCGGGCGTGAGCGGAACATCCACGCGCTGCCGGAAGGCGAAAAGCGCCGCCTCCTGCGCTCCGAACTCGGATTCGTGCACCAGCGCCCCTCGGACGGCCTGCGTATGCAGGTCAGCGCCGGGGCGAACATCGGCGAACGGCTGATGGCCGAAGGTGCGCGACATTACGGCACGTTGCGCGGCAGGGCCCTGCAATGGCTGGAGCGGGTGGAGATCGACGCCGGGCGCATCGACGACAAGCCCGCCCTCTATTCCGGGGGAATGCAGCAGCGCCTGCAAATCGCCCGTAACCTCGTCACGTCGCCGCGTCTGGTGTTCATGGACGAGCCCACCGGCGGCCTTGACGTGTCCGTACAGGCCCGTCTGCTCGACCTGTTGCGCCATCTCGTGCTGGACATGGATCTGGCGGTCATCCTCGTCACCCACGATCTCGCCGTGGCCCGCCTGCTCTCGCACCGGCTCATGGTCATGTACCGGGGGGAGGTCGTGGAAACGGGGCTCACCGATCAGGTGCTCGACGATCCGCATCACGCCTACACGCAACTCCTCGTCTCTTCCATCCTGCAAGGGTAAGCCATGAACACTCCCATCATCGAAGTCCGAAACCTGAGTAAGACCTTTGTGCTGCACCAGCAGGGCGGGGTGGCGATCGAGGCCCTTTCCGGGATCAGCTTTTCCGTGGACGCGGGCGAGTGCGTCGCCCTGCACGGGCCGTCCGGCGCGGGCAAGTCCACGCTCCTGCGCGCCCTCTACGGCAACTACCTCCCCACGGGCGGCTCCATCCGGGTCCGCTGCGGCGGGGAGGATGTGGACATCACCAGCGCCGATCCCCGGACCGTCATCCGGCTGCGGCGGGGCTGCATCAGTTATGTCAGCCAGTTCCTGCGGGTTATCCCCCGCGTGAGCACGCTGGATCTGGTCGCGGAGCCGCTGCTTGAGGCGGGCGAAGGGCAGGCCGCCGCCCGCAGCCGCGCCGAAGGGCTGCTTGCCCGGCTGAACCTGCCCGAACGCCTGTGGCACATCGCGCCCGCCACGTTTTCCGGCGGCGAGCAGCAGCGGGTGAACATCGCGCGCGGCTTCATCCGCCCGTCCCCCATTCTCCTGCTCGACGAGCCCACGGCCTCGCTGGACGGCGCGAACCGGCAGGTGGTCATCGATCTGATCCGCGAAGCGCGCGGGAACGGGGCCGCCATCGTGGGCATTTTCCACGACGACGTGGCCCGCGAAGCCGTGGCCGACCGCACCATCCCCGTCAGGCGCCCGTAACCTTTTTCATCAAGAGCATACAGCCATGAACGAAACCGTATTCACCAACGCCAGGCTGATCACCCCCGACGCGGTTGTCGAAGGCACCCTCGTCGTCCGCGACCGGCGCATCGTCTCTCTCGACAACGGCGCGAGCTCGCTCGCGGAACGCATCGATCTGGAAGGCGACTACCTGATGCCCGGCCTTGTGGAGCTTCACACCGACAACCTCGAAAAGCATTTCATCCCGCGCCCCAAAGTGCTCTGGCCTCAGGGCGTGCCCGCCTTTTTTGCCCATGACGCCCAGATCGTCGCGTCCGGGATCACGACCGTTTTTGACGCCCTGTCCGTGGGCGAGTACCACGACAAAGGCCGTATCGCCATGCTCGGCAAGGCCGTAGGCGCGCTGAACAGTTGCCGCTCCACCGGGAAGCTCCGGTCCGAACACCTGTTGCACCTGCGCTGTGAAGTGGCCGATCCCCGGATGCAGGATCTTTTTTTCCCGCTGTCCGATACGCCCGCGCTCAGCCTCGTGTCGCTCATGGACCACACGCCGGGCCAGCGCCAGTGGCGCGATACCTCTTCCTACCGTACCTATTACAGCAACATCGCCTCGTGGACGGATGAGGAGTTCGAACAGGTCGTCGAACGCCTTCAGACCGCGCGCGACGGCTGCGCGGAGGACAATGCCGCGTCCGTTATGGCTTTCTGCCGGGAGCGAGGCCTGCCGATGGCAAGCCACGACGACACGCTTGTGGAACACGTTGAAGAAGCCCTCGGCAACGGCATCGCCATCAGCGAGTTTCCCACGACGATGGAGGCGGCGCGCCATGCCTCCGAAAACGGTATGCTCGTGCTCATGGGAGCGCCCAACGTGGTGCGCGGCGGGTCGCATTCGGGGAATATCTCCGCGCTGGAGATCGCGCAGGCGGGGTATCTGGGGAGCCTCTCCTCGGACTATGTGCCCGTCAGCCTTCTTGAAGCGGCGTTTGCCCTCAGCGAAGGCGGGTATATGTCCCTTCCGGCTGCGGTGGGGCTCGTGACCGCCAATCCCGCCGAAGCCGTGGGACTCGCGGATCGCGGCAGCCTCGAAGTGGGGCGGCGGGCGGATCTCGTGCGCGTGAGCATGGTTGAGGGGCAGCCCGTGGTTCGGAATGTCTGGCGGGAAGGCGCGGAGGTTTTCTGATGCGGCAGGGCCAGCTTGTTTACGTCATGGGCGCTTCGGGCTCGGGCAAGGACAGCCTGCTGCAGGCCTTGCGTCCCCGTTTGCGGGGGGTCCCGGTGGCCTTCGCCCGGCGGTACATCACGCGGCCCCTCTCTGCTAAGGGCGAACGCCATATCGCCGTTTCCCCGGAACGGTTCGCGGCTATGGCGGCGTCGGGGGAGTTCATGATGGACTGGCGAAGCCACGGCCTCCGGTACGGCATCGGGAAAGGCGTAGAAACAACTCTCGCCCACGGAGGCGTGGTGCTTATGAACGGCTCGCGGGAGTATCTGCCCGAAGCGCTCCGGCGTTTCCCCAGCCTCGTCCCCGTGCTTGTGGAAGTGGACGCTTCCGTACTTCGGGCGCGTCTGCTGGCGCGGGGCCGGGAGCAGGGCGGGGATATTGAGGAGCGCATTGCCCGGGCTTCGATGCCTGCCGAATATCCGGACGGGGTACTCCGTATCGACAATTCCGGCCCGCTGGTGGAGTCGACGGCGGCTTTCTACCGGATGGTTGCGCGGTTGATTGAAGAAAAAACGGATTTTCGTCAGTAAAACGGAGCGGGAATCCTATCCCGGCAATCCATATTGTTACCGGACGGAAAAGGAAGCGGCAGCTTCCTTTTTTCTTCGATGCAACGGAACTCCTTTCGTGTAACCACCCCACCAGTCGAAGTTTTCGCGGGTGGGGGCGTGGGGAGGGAGCCTTTTTTAAAAGGCTCCCTCCCCCACATTTTTACATCCCTACCGGAACCGTTCCGGCCATGATGCCGCACCCCTGAGGAAGATCCAGCGGGAGGCGGCGGATGTCTTCAAGCCCCGCGTTCCGCATGAATCCCGCAAGCTCCTGCCTTGTATAGGACTGCCCGTCAGGCGTTCCGACAAGCATGTTGAGATCGAACAGAGCCGGATGCTGCGGTCCGCTGCGGTTGTCGTCGAGGATGAATTCCTGAATGAGCAGGAGGCCGCCCGGAACGAGCGACTGCGCGGCCTTCCGCACGATGTTGGCGGACTCGTCAAAGCCCGCGCCGTGCAGGATCTGGGAGAGCCACGCCACGTCGAATCCGCCGGGAAGGTCTTCGGTGGTAAAATCCCCGCCCGCGAAGGAGATCCGGTCGGCCATGCCGGAGTCGGCGATGACGCGTTCCGCAAAGGGGCGGGTTGTGGGGAGATCGAAAACCGTGGCGCTCAAGCCGGGGTTGCGGCGGCAGAAGTGGATGGCATAGGCCCCGGTCGCGCCGCCGAGATCAAGCAGGTGGGAACGGCCGGAAAGGTCGATGTGCGGAACGCTGCGTTCCGCCTGTGCGTTGGCGATGTTGTACATCCCCATGAGGAAACTTTCCCGCTCGCCCGTATCTTCGGTATCGACGGAAGAACGGTGGCGGGTCGGCCTGTTCTCGCGGACGGACTCGTCCAGCTTGGACCAGCCGGGCATAAGATGGCGGTGATGTTCCACTATATGCCCGAGATAACCGGGATTGCCCCGGCACAGGTGATCCCGCGAGAAGGGCGGCAGTTCGCAGGTTTCGCCTTGACGGATCAACAGGCCCATTGCACACAGGGCGGTTAGAAGGCGGTCGAGGCTTTGGGGGACGCACCCTGTCCGATCGGCGAGTTCCGTCACGGTCATCGGCCCGCCGGACAGAGGGGTGAACACGTCCAGATGCACGGCGGCGTGGATGGCGCAGCTTTCCCAATACATCCCGGAAGCGTGGAGCAAGGCGGAAGGGGTCCAGTCTTTCATAACGCACCTCCTGTGTTTCTTTGGAGTAGCATCCCTCGCACTTTGCCACAACCGCCGAGATTCGATGAAAGCGGCAGCCTGAACCGGAACGGACCAGTGCCGGCAGGCAAACGCCGATGCCCTGTGCGTGGCGTGGCCGGGCTTTCTTGTGGGGAACACCGTTGCCGTTGGTTGATTGGGGCGTGCTCCGCCTTTGTGCGGATCGGTCGGCTACGCTTTTTTCTCGGCTCCCCATACCTGCTATAGGGGGTCAGGGAAGATGAGAATGAAGGGTAAGGCCGATTCTGCTTGACGGATACTTGACTTTCCCTTGACTGATGCGGGCTTGAAGGTTGCCCGGCCCTGGAAAAACCGCGAAAGAATGGTTTGAGAATGGAGGGCCGTTTTGAGGCCCGATAGTCACGCAAGTTGAGAACGGAGTGGGTTCCAGAACGGCAGTAAAATGCCCGAAAAATGCTGGCGACAGAAAAGTCAATCCCCCCTTTTTGGGGTGCAGGTTTTTCGGGCTGAACTTGCTACCGAAGTTTTGCTTATTTTTATGCTGTAAAGTTTTAAAAAATAGTGAGTTATGAAAATTTAAAAAAAATGAAGTTGATACCAGCTTAAAGTGGCTTACAGAAAAATTTCAGCCCCGGTGCGTGTCAAAACTGACACAAAACCGGGGCTATTTTTTTGCCATTTGCGCGTTATGCTGCGCCGCTACTTTCCGAAGGAACGCCATTAGCACCAGCGAGTCTGCTCTTCCGTTCCTCCAGTCGGGCAACTGTGGCCCGGAGTTCACCGAGTTCTTTTAACAGCTCCTCCTTCTCTCGATAAAGCCTGCGGTTCTCCGCTGCCAGCTCTCTGCGCTCTTCCCGCTCCAGCTCCAATTCCCGCTCCAGTTTAGCAAAGCTCCCTTCCCCTGGCGGCGTGAGAGTCTGCCCCAAGCTCGAAGGCTCCGTGCCCTTTGACTCGGCATCTTCTCCTTCCCTGATTGGGCCTTCGCCAAACATCAACCAGCGTAGGCTTACGCTAAAATGGGAAACTAGCATCCGTATAACTTCTATGCTGGGTTCATTTCTCCCCGTTTCATAATTGCTCAGTGTCGTTTGAGCCATCCCCAGCGTGGCTGCAAGGTCCGCCTGCCGGGTGCTTCCCCGTAGATGTTTTAGACGCTCTCCAAGTGTATTCATGGGTAAAAGTTCCTATGCCCTTAACTTTTACCCTAACTTTTACCTTCACTTCTCACATAACATAGCGGAAAACGACGATAAAAAATTTTCTACGCTAAAAAGAAGTTTTACCCTGTTTTAGCTTGACTAAACGCTAAAACGGGAATTAAAAGAAGGGTGCGGGCGGTTGAAAAAGTACGCGATGAATCAGCCATAGCAGGCCGCCCCTCTTTTAGCAATGTCAATGTAAAGCTCGAAATGGAGGTGCTCCATGAGCAAGCTGCAACCTTACGGGCGCGGGCGCGCGGATTCCAAGCGTGATATTCAGCGCATTCTCGACAGCAAAGGCAAAAATTTTGCGGACGTGGCAGCGGTGGCCGGGGTTACCCCTCAGACTGTATCCGCCACGATGAACGGTTTCAGACATAGCCCGCGCGTTTTGGAGGCGTTACGCTCTTTTGGGATTCCCGAACGCTTTCTGTTTGACCCACGCCGTGCGGAAAGCGCGGCATAGGCGGCAATTATGGCGCTCAAGGAAGTTTACTCAACACTTGAAGCCAGCCTGCTCTTGGGTATGGCCGTAAAAAACTTACTGCAACGCGCCATCCGCGAAGGCTGGCAATCTCGCAGGCGCATCGGTCGCGGCGGCGGTAAGGAATGGCTCGTAAGTTCCATGCCGGAAGAAACCCGCGTCGCCATCCGTACCGCCGAAGAAAAGCAGGCGCTGGCGGCCTGCCCCGCTTCCGCACCCCTTCCCGCGCTTTCCTCCGCCGTTACGACGGCCATCATGGACGACAGGCGGCGCTACAAGGCGCTGGCCCGCGCCGATCTGGTCCGCCAGTACCTCGCATGGCAGCGCAAATACGGCGCGACGCGGGTTCAGAAGAACGAATTCATCATGGCTTACGGAGCCGGGGCATGGCCCAAGCTGCTGGAAGAGGTCGGTCCTGTCTCATGGCAGACGCTGGAACGCTGGAAGCTCGAACAGGAACGGGCCGGGAGCGTGCTGGCCTTGGCCGACAAGCGGGGCGTCACCCACAAGGGAAAGACCATGCTCACGGACGAACACAAGCGCGTCATCCTTGGTCATATCCTGAATCCCAACGGCCCGAACGTCAACCAGTGCGTGCGTGAAGTACAAAAGAAATTCAAGGCGTTGGAAATTTCCATTCCCTCCGAACCAACCATCAGACGCTTTGTGAGGCACTACATGGAAGAATGTTTCGATGAATGGACGCTGTTCCGGGAAGGGAAAAAGGCGTGGAACGACAAGTGCGCCATATCCCTGCTGCGGGATTGGAATCTCGTGGGAGTGGGCGACGTGGTGATCGCGGACGGGCACACGCTCAACTTCGAGACGCTGAACCCCGCGACGGGCAAGCCCATGCGCATGACCATCGTGCTGTTTTACGACGGGGCCAGCAACTGCCCGCTGGGCTGGGAAATCATGCCCTCGGAAAACGTGGACAGCATTTCGGCGGCGTTCCGGCGCACCTGCATCATGCTGGGGAAGTTCCCGCGCGTGGTCTATCTCGACAATGGCCGGGCGTTCAGGGCGAAGTATTTCAAGGGCTGTGCAGACTTCGAGCAGGCGGGATTCCTTGGGCTGTACCGCGATCTCGGCTGTTCCGTGATCCATGCGTGGCCCTACCACGGGCAGAGCAAGCCGATTGAACGTTTTTTCGGGACGTTCCACGACATGGAAGTCTGGATGCCCTCCTACACGGGCAACGACATAGCCCACAAGCCCGCGCGGATGAAGCGCGGCGAAGACCTGCACCGCCAGCTTTACGACAAGCTGGGCGGGCGGCCCCTGACGCTGGAAGAAACTCATGCCCAGGTGGCGCGCTGGTTCGTGGACTACGCGAACCGTCCGCAGTACCGGACGCATCTGCATGGGAGAACGCCCGGAGAAGTATTCATGGAAGGGCGTGGCGCGGCACTTTCTTCGCAGGATATGCAGAAGCTGGCCCTGTTCATGATGCAGAAGGAAGTCCGCACTATTACGAAAGACGGCATCAGGGTCAACGGGCGGCTGTACTGGCACGAAAAGCTGTATTCACGCCGCCATCCGGTGCTTGTCCGGTATGACGAGCATTTCAACCCCTATTCGGTTTTTGTGTACACCCTGGACGGTGAACCACTCTGCGAAGCAAAGGACCGCGACCATTACCGCATCGCCAGCGGCTTGCACCCCGTGGCGCGCATCCTCGGCACTGCGGAACAGCAGGAGGAATTGCGGGCGGGCATCGAACTGAAAAAGGGACTGGAAAAGAGCAGTTCGGCGCTGATGCGCGGCATTCTGCAAGCCTCGGTCCTGCCCGAAACGCAGGCGCGCATAGCGGCGCTGGAAGCTGAGACGGTAGCGATGCTGCCCGAAAAACCGAAAACGGCAACGATTATCCCCTTGAAGCCCACGGTTACGCCGGAAGAGGAAGCCGCCTTGGAGGAAGCCAAGGCGCAGGCCCGCGAAGCCATGCGGGCCGCCCCGGCCTACACGCCTTCGGACCTCCTGCGCTGGAAGGATTCGCAGGAACGCTACGCCTACCTGTTCGGTGTGAAGTTCGAGCAGGGACTGGAACTTGTTCCGGCGGACGAGGCGTGGACGGAAGCCTACGAGGAAACACCGGAATTTGAACGCTATCTGAAGAACCGCTACGCGGCGCTCCGGGAAATGTACGAACAGAAGGGGTGTTCCGCCTGAAAGGAAAAACTATGAAAAGACAGATTGTTATCAGCCTCGGCTACCGGACGGAAGAAGGAATGCTGTTGCTGTCCTGGTGGGAAGACTACGCGGACCCGAAAAGAACCCGCTTCATGCGGAATGGACACTTTAACGTGGACAAGTGGGAGGCCGCGCAGACGCACCTCTTCATGTGTCCCGGAGCCGACCCCCGCGCGGCATGGAAGGAGGCATGGCATATGGTCCGCAACCATATCCGGGAACGCCGGAGGGAGAGAACGCGGCTTGGTCGTCCTCTCGTCGGCTACAGTTTTCTCGAGTCTCGTATGCCCTGCGATCCCGCTCTTCTTCCCTAACATTCAGGAGAAATAACATGCGCGAAGTCATTATCGAAACCGAAGCCATGAGCCGCTTTGACAACGCGGTGGATGAAGTGGCCGCAGCCGACCACGGGCTGTCCGGGTTCATCCTTGCCTACGGGCAGGCCGGACGCGGTAAGAGCGTTGCGGCGAAGCGCTACGCCAAGGAACGCGGCGGGACGCTGATTCATGTCTGGCAGGGCTGGAGCCAGACGGCCTTTTTGCAAACCCTGCTTGCCGCCATACGCGGCGGCGAAGACACCCCGCGTCATTCGGGCACCCGCTGCAAGGAACAGATTGTGCGGGCGCTGGAGGACAACGGACGCCCCCTGTTCATCGACGAGGCGGACCGGCTGCGCATCGACCGCATAGAAGACCTGCGGGACATCCACGAACTGACCGGCGCTCCGGTGGTGCTGATAGGCGAGGAAAGCATCTTCGGACTGCTGGCGGAGCGGCGGCGCATCTGGTCCCGCGTCATCAACGAAGTGGAGTTCGCGCCAGCATCTCCGGCGGAGGTTGCCCTGTACGCCATGCGTTCCACGGGACTGGACATCACCATGACGCTGGCAGCGGAGATAGCTCGCCGCACAGAGGGTGACTTCCGGCTGATCCGCAACATGGTGTTTCAGCTTGAAAAGTCTGCAAAGGCTTCCGGCTCGTTCAAGGTGGACGAAAGCATGTTGGAAACGGTCCTGTCTTCCCGTCCCTGGCGGCGGAAGTAGTCACTCAAAATGAGAACGGAGGAACTATGCTGAAAGAAGAACTCATGTCCATCCATGCGGCCCTGGGAATCGTGGAAAACCTTTCTGAGGGCGAGGAAATGAAGAGGCATGTGGGGCTGTGCCGCCACAATCTGGAAGCCGCCGCCGAACAAGCGGAGGCACTGGAAAGCAATCTGGCTGTGGTGAGCGTGGATTTGAGCGCCGAAGAAACGGAAATCAAGCTGGATTTCCTTACCGTTTCAGCGAAATGCATCAAAATAGCGGGTGTTCTGCCCGAACGTATATTCAAGGAGGTGGTGTAATGGCGCGGAGCAAGCCGAATCCCCATATCGTTGAATCGCGGGAACAGGCGGAAGGGACCATGGCGGAAGTGACCGCCATCGACCGCAAGCTGAAAGCCCTGAAAGTCGCCATGAACGAGGAAATCGACGCGGCCAAAGACAAGGCCGCCCGGAACTCCGCGCCGCTGGAAGCCCGGAGGAAGGAACTGGAAAGCGGACTGGCGGTTTTCGCCACGTTGAACCGGAAAGACCTGTTCCCGGACGGAATGAAAAGCCTTGATCTGGGTTTCGGAGTCATCGGGTTCCGGGCCAGCACCAAGATTGTGCAGCAGAACAACGTCAGCGCCGCCGTCACCTTGGAACGTCTTCATCAGTTTGGATTCGTTGAAGGAATCAGGACGAAAGAAGAAATCAACAAGGATGCCATGACGGACTGGACAGAGGAAAAGTTGGAAACCGTAGGGCTGCGACGCCAGAAGTCGGACGGCTTTTTCGTTGACGTGAAGGAAGACCCACTGCCCACGGCATAGGAGGAAGGGTCATGGCCTACAAGCTGACGAAACAGGACCTGAAAAAGCTGGGACTACGCTTCGCGGAAATCCTGCTCTGCCGGGCAAGCGCCAGGCCGGGCGACATGCCGGAACTGGTCTCCCGCAAAGACTGGAAGGAAGCGGCGGCCCACGAGCGGAAAAAGGTGTCTTCCGAGATAGCGGAAGAGGCGCGGGGCATTCTGCTGAGAAGCGGCTACCCCAGAGGGCAGGTGGAGAAGGCAACCCGCCATCTTATCAAATACTAAGGAGAAATGGACATGACGAAACGTGAACTGGTGATCGCGGCATTCGAGGCCATGCGTGACGACTACCCGGCCCTGACCACGACTTTGGGAACGGTGGAAAAGACCCTGGAGGTGTTGTGCGGCGTGGCCGCCGCCGAACTGCTGGGCGGCGGGGAAGTGCCGCTGCCGGGCATCGGTAAGCTCAAGGCGAAAAAGGCCGCAGCGCGGAAGGGGCGGAATCCGCAAACCGGTGAGGCTATGGACATTCCTGCGGGAAAGAAGGTGCAGTTCGTGCCCGGCAAAGAACTGAAAAACGCCTTGAAACGATAAACCGGGAAATGTTCCGCGTGTCAAAACTGACACAAAAACAGGGTGAAAAAATGAAAATGCGATTTGGGAAAAACAGGAAATGCAAACAGTGCGGCGAAGAGCCCGTGCTGAACGTCATCCCGTTCTATGGTCTGGTTGGTCTGGTCTGCCGCCGGTGCAACCCTACACGAAACAAGCTGTTCACCTCCATGGCGAAGGCCCGGCAATACTGGAACCGCAGGAACAAGGGATAATTGTATGAATATCAGTGAATTGGCGGCGGCAGCTCTTCTGAGCAACGATGAAGACAGCAGCAAGGCGGCGGCTCTTCTTCTGGAACGTCTCGATAAGGCGGCGGAGATAGCCGCCCCCCGTCTCAAGGCCATGTCACAATTCAGGACGCAGCTTGATATTGAAGCTGTAAAGCAGATGCAAGAGGCGGGACTGACACAGGAACAAGCCGTTATGCTCCGGGCAAGTTTCAACATGGATTTCTCAAAAAAGTTCAACAAGTAGCGAAACGCCCCTTCGGGGGCGTCGCCGGAGCGGGGAACACCCGCGTAGCGTGGCGGCTCCGGCCTGATGATGCCAGCCAAAGGAGGAAAGCAACATGAGTGGACCAATTTCTGATGAAGTTTTGTCCATCGTGCGAGAGATGGCCAGCTTGAATACTGCAAACGTAACACTGCCGTCTAATGCCGTGGAGGCTATGATTAACCGGATAGACCATCAAGACAAAATACTCCGTGCATATCGCGTTCTTGTAGCTTGCCACGATAATTATCTTTGTAAGGGGGACAAAACCACGGATGTATCGGAACGCCTCCGCAGGCTGGAATCTGCGCGGCAAATCGTGGCTGAGCTGGAAATTTAGCGAAACGGCCCTGCAGGGGCCGTCGTCGGGGCGTGGCGGCTCCGGCCTGATGAGCAGCCGAGGAGTCAGGAATGGAATGCTATGAAAAGACATATCCGGCATGGCCCGTAAAGGTCATCCTTGCCGGTACGCGCGCGGAGTTCAAGGACATAGGAACTCTTTTGGCGGATTATGTTGCCCTTACGAAGAAGAACAAAACCGTCGAGCGGTACAGGGAACAATTCGAAAGTGCTTCTGAGCAGGCTCTTCCCCTGGTCCTGTTTTCCCAGAAGGAAGCGCAGCAGCTCTACGTGTACATGAAAAATTATTCAGACCTCAAGAAAAAGGTGAAGAATCATCGCGTCCACAAGCTGATCGACGCCTTCGATGACGGATGGGATATATGGTGAAGAGAATGGAAAACAGCGTCATTGAGCATTTCCCCCAACGGGAAGAAAACGGCAGGGTCATCATAGGCGAAGGCGTGAAGTTTGAGCGTATTCGCCGTATTACAGGTTATTTGGTAGGTACGGTCGACCGCTTCAATGATGCCAAGCGTGCGGAAGTTCGGGACAGGGTAAAGCATGTGGTTATGAGGTAGCGCCAATGAGGAAGGACAACCGGAAATTCTGTGCGTCGATCTACGTGCGCAACGGGGAGCAGCGCGTGAAGCTGGAGCTTTCCCCGGCATCGCAGCACGGTGGGCCGGAAGGCTTTTACCGGGTGCGCGTTGAGCGGCGCTGGCTGAATACGGAAGACGGAAGGCCGCGCTGGTTCGACCGGGACGGTCTTGCCCGTCTGGCGGCGGAGCTTGCCGTGTGCGGGCTGGATATCCCCGCTCCGGTTCCGGCTGTTCCTTATCCTTCCCGCGTGTCCGTGCGGCGCGTGGAGGATGGGTTTTCGTGTTACTATGGGGCCTGGACCTGTACGCCCCCGATTCTGGCCTATGAAGGTATCTGGAAAGTGGGGGTGAGTCTGGACGGCACAACGCAGTTTGTGCCGGTGGATGACGTTATCGTGCATGGAGGCCGCCGTGGATAATCAGAAAATGCGCTTGGGACTGTACCGCAAGATTGAGATTGCCCGAAAGCAGCTTCCAGCCATGGATGAGGAAGCCTTTCGGGCCTTGCTGCGTTCCGAATTCGGCGTTTCCAGCCGCAAGGACATGAGCGTCAATCAGCTTTCCCGGCTGGTGCAGCACTTCGCCGCCGTACACGGCGTGACCTACACCGCGCCCGCCAAAAGCCGGAACCCGCGCGTGACGCCGCACGGTCGCCCGGACTTCATAGAGATTACGGACTCCATGCCCTACGCGCGGGAAAAGCGGCAAATTTTGGCTATCTGGCGCAGGCTGGGCTACTCCATGACCAGCCTGGACACGCGCTGCAAGCGGGCGTTCGGGGTTCCTGTTTTTGTGTGGATGCAGAACGGGGAGCAGATTGCCACGCTGCTTTCCGATTTGCAGCGCCGGGAAAAGGCTTTCGAGAAAAAGCGGAAGGCCGAAGGCGGGGCTGGTGAATGAAGTTGACGGCCTCCGGGCACAAGTGCTTGACCGCTATGTGTCCGTCCATGCCTTTTGCCGCGCGCACCCGGAACTGAAGCGCGCAACGGTCTATCTGGTGCTGTCCGGGCGATATCCAGGAAAATGGAGCGACCAGGCGGCAAGAATACGGGAGGCGCTGGTCGGAACCAGGGAAGTGCCGGAGAGGCACACTCCGGGGGTGACGCGAGAGGCCATGGTCGAGACATTGCAGGAAATACGGTGCGCCCGTTGCCGCCGTCTTGACAGGCGGGATTGCTCGGCGTGTCGGGAGCAAACCGAACGCGAAGGAAAGGAGCTGTTCATCAGACTGTTCCAGGGAGAGTGAAAATGTCCAGAACGCGGATACAGGAAATCGTGACGCTGACGAGAGAAGGCTGGCGGCCTTATGATGCCGAACCGGAACAGCGCGTGTATGAACGCCTCGGCTGCAACTACGCTTTGCGCGGGCAGAAGCGCAAGCCGTTCTGGTTCGTGCGTGACGACGTGTATTGTTGCATCGGCTGTGCGGACCATTGCACACTGAAACGTCCGGTGGGCTTCCCCGCGCCGCTGCCCATCAGGTATTCCGTGGTTCCTCCGGACCAGCCGTACACCTTGACGCCCGTGGAAATGCTGGCGCGGTATGACATCCTGACGGTGCGGCAGGCGGCGTATGTCCTGAACGTCTCGGAACGCCGTGTCTACGATTACATAGCGGAAGGCAAGCTGATCAAGCTCAAGGATACGCCGGTGCGGGTACGCGCCGATGAAGTGAGGGCTTTACGCAAAGATTTTGACGAATAATCCCCTGAAATTCGTTCGCATGGTTCGCGCCCTTTCCGGGCTCTGGGCGGCCCGTCATGGCATTATGGCTGTGACGGGCCGTTTTCGCGTCCGGCCCGTATCCTCCCGCCTCGCCGGGCGTCCGGCGGGGATATCCGAAACCCACGCGAATGGAGCAAGCGAACATGAAGTTTCTCTGCAACCCCCGTTACCTGCTGGCCCTGTTTATCCTTTGCGGCATCATACTGCTGGCGGGCCTGCTGTTCTTCTCTCCCGTGCAGGGGCCGGTAGTGGCCTACAAGCTGGCGTTGGTCGTGGTTGCGGCTATCGCTGGCATGGCCTTTGATTTTCTGGCGTTCCCGTATGCCCTGCCGTCCGGCTACCTTGATCGGGATTGGCGGAAAAATCCGGACGCCACGGGAGCCGACGGCAAGCCCGACTTTCCCGTCGCCAACGGCTACCACGGCCCGTTCTGTGCGGCGCTGACCCGCCGGGCGCTGATCATCGCCGCCTTTGTGCTGGCCGTGGCGCTGGGGCTGTAGTCATGCGGTCCCGTGTCAAAGCATGGCTGATGGCTCAGGCGAAGGTGGTCAAGGGCACGTTTTTTATGCTTTGGGGCTTGTTTGCCGTAGGCTTTTTTGCGGGATTAGGCTTCTGGTTCGCCCTGTTTTCCCTGTGTGCCTGGTTTTCTCCGGCCCATGCAGCCGAAGTGGCGATCCCTCGTGCGGCATACCAATACCGTGCGGAGTTGGTCCGTTCCGCGCGTGCCGTCTGGGGTCTGGACGCGCCCATCGCGGTGTTCGCAGCTCAAGTCCACACGGAAAGCTGGTGGCGAAACGATACGGTGTCCTCAGCGGGGGCGCAGGGCTTGGCGCAGTTCATGCCGAGCACGGCGCGCTGGTTGCCGTCCGTTGCTCCGGAGACGGGCAAGCCCGCGCCGTTCAATCCCGGCTGGTCACTCCGCGCCTTGTGTACCTATGATAAATGGCTGTGGGATCGGGAAGACGGGCGAACCCCCTTTGACCGCATGGCCTTTACTCTGTCGTCATACAATGGCGGCTCGGGCTGGGTTGACCGTGACAAGCGGCTTGCCGCACAGCGCGGCCTGGACAACGTCCGCTGGTTTGAGCATGTCGCCACCTGCAACGCGGGCCGCAGGAAAAGCGCCTTCGGGGAAAACCGCGCCTATGTCCGGCTGATCCTGCAGGAGCGCCAGTACGCCTACATCAAGGCGGGCTGGGGGCCTGGCATTGTGGGAGGGGTGCAGCCATGAGTCAGGGAATCCTCCGGCTTATCGGCATGGGAACCATCTTTGCCCTGGTTACTATTTTCTTTGCCCTTATGGTCACCATGGACCTGCTTGACACCGAACGTCTGAACCATGCGGTCACGGCGCAGGAACGCGACCAGTGGAAGGCTACGGCTGAAGAGTACCGAAAAAACGCGGAGGCGCAGGCGGAAAACGCCCGGCAATGTCTGGACCGGGAGACGAAAGCCACGCGGGACGCGGCGGAACGGGCTGCCATTGTAAAGCGGGCCAAACCTCGCGCCCGGGCAACTGAAGAAAAAGACAAGGTGGTGGATGATGAAACGCGTCGTCGCGCTGTTCTGCGCCTCAATCGTCCTTTGTAGCCTTTGCGGGTGTGGTCAAAAACAAGCCGCACCGCACATTCTCAACTTGCCTGACTGCCCGGTTCCGTCCGTCCCGGCACTGCCGGAACTGGGCGGGGAAGAGCCGCTGGACAGCCCGGAGAACATCGCCCGCCTGCTGGAAAGGGACGACAGGTTCCGGGCGTATATAGACGGCCTGGAAGCGGCCTTGCGTTGTGAACAGGCACGGGGGAACCATGGGAAATGAAGTGAATGCCGCCATCAGCGCGGCCCTGCCTCTCATAGAATCGCTGTTCGCGTTGGGATTGCCCGGCATTCTGCTGATGCTGGCGGCCATTCCGGCGCTGGTTATCGCGGTGGTGTTCATTTTGGACCACCGGCACGGCAAGCGCATTGAAATGGTGCTGGAAGCCTACCGTAAGGATACGCAGGACGTTTTGCGCGCCGTGAGTGAAAAGCACGAGGTGATCCTGCGGGAAATGAGCGAAAAGCACGAGGAAACGGCGGAATTTTACCGGAAGAATGTCTCTCTGGTGAAGAGTTACGAAAGGATGAACGACACGCTGCAGGCTCTGGTGGTGAACAACACAAGAGCGATGGAGCATCTTTCGACAATCATTGAAACGCGGAGCAGAACATGAATCGAATGGAACGTATCGGTCAGCGCGAGGAATTGCGTATCCGGCGTAAAAACATTGAAGCTGAAATCACCAGCCATCGCGACTCCATCCTGGCCTCGCTGCCCCCCATCGGCAAACTGGCGGACATCAACAGCGAATACGTCATGATGCTGGGCATCAAACTGCATGAACGTGTTCAGGAATTGCGTGAGGTGAACAACTATATCGAAATTCTGGAACGTGACTTGTAGGGGCTGGCTATGGGCTGGGAATACGAACCGGAAACCGTCTGGCGGGCGCAAGAATTGTATTGTGTGGACCGGTTGAGCTTTGCGCGGGTCGCGGAATTGACCGGCGTCACCGCCACTACGCTTAAAGCGTGGTCGGAGAAGTACGGCTGGCGACTTAAGCGGGAAGAGATAGCCCAGGCGGAAAGCGAAATCCGGGTCAACACCATTAAAAGCCGGGCGGTGGCTCTGGAAATGCTTTTGCAGGCTGGGGACGGCAAAGAGGCGTCGCAAATGGCCTTTGCCGTGGCGTCTCTTGAATCGCTGGCACTGAAACAGCAGGAACTGGCCGCCGCCGGAAAGATTCCCAGCGCCGCCGCTTCCGACCGCCCCAAAATCGCTACAAGGGCTGACGCCGTGGCTGTTTTGCGGAACGCCGTGGAGCAGAAGCTGGGGCTTGCCCTGGCAGACCCGGCCAAGATCACCACGGCCACGGTCCAGGATGTGAAAAAATGCCTCGAACTGGTGGCCGAACTTGAAATTGGTCTACCCAAGGAAAAGGAAGAGACGCGCGACAAGGCGCTATCGCCGGAAAACGCAAAGGCCATCCGGGAAATCCTGGGTACAACGTAGGGGAAATCGTATGGATCTGGGCGATGTGCTTTTGCCGTATCAAAAGAAATGGCTGGAGGATAAGGCGCAAGTCAAGGTGGTTGAGAAATCCCGCCGTATCGGCCTGACCTGGGCGCAGGCGCTGGACGATGTGCTGCAAGCTGCCACGTCCGGGCGGGAAGGCATGGACGTGTTGTATATCTCGTTTAACCAAGACATGACGCGGGAATACATAGACACTTGCGCCGAATGGGCAAAAAAGCTGCAAGTCGTGGCCGGGAAAGTCAACGAGGACGTTTTCCGAGACGGCGACGAGCGGGAAATCAAGGCGTTCCGCATTGACTTCGCCAGCGGGCACAAAATCCTTGCCCTGTCCAACCGGCCCTCCAACCTGCGCGGCAAACAGGGACGCGTGGTCATTGATGAGGCCGCCTTTGTGGAGGACTTGCCGGAACTTCTGAAAGCCGCTCTCGCCCTGCTCATGTGGGGTGGCCAAGTCATCGTGGTATCCACGCACAACGGGGCGGACAATCCCTTCAACGATCTTATTCAGGAAGTACGGGGCGGGAACCTTCCCTACAGTCTGCACCGCATCACGCTTAACGACGCTCTGACCGGCGGCCTGTACCGCCGTATTTGCCGGGTAACGGCACAGGAATGGACGCCGGAAGCCGAAGAGGCATGGCGGGCCGATTTGGTGAAAACCTACGGTGACGGTGCGGACGAGGAACTGTTCTGCATCCCCCGCCAGTCGTCCGGAGCTTATCTCACCACGGCCATGCTTCAGGCGTGCATGGAAGCCGCGCCCGTGCTGACCTGGACGGCCCCGGCGGAGAACTTTGTGGACTGGCCGCTGTCCGTGGCGGAGACGTACATCAGGGGCTGGATTGAGGAAAACCTTGCACCTTTGCTGGAAGGGTTGCCGGAAGACCGGGCGCACTTCGCGGGCGTGGACTTCGGGCGGAGCGGCGACTTGTCCGTGTTCTGGCCCGCCACGGAAGAACAGGACTTGCGCCTGGTGCCGCCCTTTGTGCTGGAACTGCGCAACTGCCCGCACCGGACCCAGCAGCAGATTCTTTTCGCCATTCTGGACAAGCTGCCCCGTTTTTCCGGCGTGTCCCTGGACGCGCGCGGCAACGGCTCGGCGCTGGCGGAAGCCGCCAGGCAGGAATACGGGCCGGGGCTGGTGCGGGAAGTCATGATTTCCGAAAGTTGGTACCGGGAGACCATGCCGCTGCTCAAGGCCGGGATAGAGGACAAGACGCTGATTCTGCCGAAGAACGCGGACATTCTCTCGGATTTTCGTAGTCTGCGCGTCATCAAGGGTGTGGCCCGCGTACCGGAGCAGCGCACCAAAGACAGGACCGGCGGCAGACACGGCGACTCCGCCGTGGCCTGCGCCATGATGCTGGATGCGAGAAAGGAATTGGGCAGCGCGGAACCGTGGGACTATGTGGGCGTGAGCCTGCCCGGATTTGATTTGAACGGCTGGTGAGCCGAAGGAGAACGTCTATGGAACGCATGGAAAAAAGAACGGTTTATGGAATGCCGTGTCGACGTGCTGGAAACCCTGAAAAAACATCAAGCGGAGAAATGGCACGCCGTGCGCATCCTTTCCTCCGCCATGAATGAATTGCTTGCTCCCGATGGGGAACAGGTCGTAGTTACCCTGCGTCCGCTTCTAACTTATCACGAAGCTGACGATAAAATTTGACGAAATAGAGCCACAGTTGAGAAACCGTAGCTCTATAAATATATTCATTTAGTCGTATTTAGGGAATTTTTCTAATCCCAGCATACTAGGGAAAAAAACAAGATGCTCTCCAAATTTCAAGAAGAAAACGCGATTGAGATACTGTAGTGCTTCATCATTTTCTTTGTGAGCATACTCATTTTTTTCGGTGTTTTTTGAATCAATATCAAATAGATGTTTACTACGCTTATAGCGGTCAACTTGTTCTCTATGATCCTTCCTTTCTTCTTCTGAAAGTGCGTTCCATAAGGTCTGAAGTCTGTCATCAAGAGATCTCCCTAATTTAAAGGAGTGATCCGGCAAATTCGTTTCAAGACCATAAGATTCAGTGTTAATTTTGCTCATAAGTCCCTCGTCAAGATGACATAGTCCGTACAGTGTTGGGCGCGTGTAAGAATACCTTGTAAGAGGCGTATAGTACCGCCGCACAGGGCGCAAGGCAAGAATTTCCATTCTCAACTTCCGTGACAAATTTTTCTTGACAACTAGCTATATGTTAGTTTTATGCTAGTCCTCAAGGAGGTGAAATGGAAAGAAAACAGGTGAATTTCCCAGTTTCTCCGAAAGAACACGAGCAAATAAAAAGGCTTGCGGAAAAAGAGCGACGCAGTGTTAAGCAACTGGTCTTGAGCGCCTTTGATAAGCTCTATCCCGGCTGGAACAGGGAAGAAAAAGAAAACGGCTCCAAGTAGGACGGCAATCCCGCTTGAAGCCTAACCGCAACACTACGTAGGAGGTAGTGAAATGGCTGAGAACAGCATATCTCAAGTCGCGTCCACGGTCAAAGAGATCAGCCCTATCCGCGTTGAATTCATCAACGAAAACACGCCCGCCGTCCGTTCGGACATTCTGGCGGAACATTTCAACCGCAGCCATAAGAATGTGCTGCGCGACATCGCCAAATTACGCGCCAAGTGCCCGGAATCATTCTTTGCGCTCAATTTTGAGCCCATGTTCATTGACGTAAAAATCGGCAATGGTGCAACCCGTAAAGACCGAGCTTACCTCCTCACCCGAGATGCCTTTTCCCTGCTGGTCATGGGCTTCACCGGCGCGGCGGCCATTCACTGGAAGCTGCGCTACATCGAAGCCTTCAACGCGCTGGAAGCCGCCGCACTGGAAAACCGGGCCGCGGCGCTGGCGGGCTTGGCCCGCGAGGCCGCATACCGGCAAGGTGTGGATGCGGGCCGGGCTTCCGTCCTGCCCCGCTTGCGGGAGGAACGCGGCAAGGCCGCGCAACTGGCCCTGTCCTTCACCCCCGCCCGTAAAATATTGCTGTGCAAGGCCCTGCGCTATGCGGGCATGGGCCTGACCAACCGGGAAATCGCCAAATTGCTGGGGTCCAGCCACACCACGGTGAACACTCTGATCAAGCAGGGCCGCGAGTTGGGCCTTGTGCAGGAAGGGCAGCGGCAGGGTAGCCTTCTGGAGGTCGCGTTATGAGTGCCGCACACGAAATTCCAATAGTAGTTGCTGATGAACTGTTTAGCCTTGAGTGCCGTGTGGCTTTTTTGAAGACAGCCTGCTTTGCCGTCGGTGAATTGCCGCATGGGGATTTTGGGCTGGCGGATGCCAAGGCATGGCAGGGTCTGTATTACTGGACGCAAGACCTTGAAGATATGATACGCAAAATGAACGAACTGGCCAATCCGGCCTGAAACTTCCTCGCATAGCCCGCGCCCTTTCCGGGCATGGCCTCCGTTTTTTTGCCACAATGGCAGGAAAACGGAGGCTTTTTACATGGCGGAAGGTATTTACGCACCGGACGGTACGCTCATCCCATTCAGCGGCGCGGAACTCTCAACGGAGCTGGCCACGCGGCAAAACGCGGGCGTGTTTTTCGGAGAACTGGAAGGTTGGCTGAATACGCTACCGGACCCGGACCCAGTGCTGCGCAAGCGCGGTGACGACGCGGCCATATTGCGGGAACTTTCCGCCGATGACCAGGTGACCACGGCCATGCTTTCCCGGAAGAACCGCGTGCTGAACTGCCCGCATTTTGCGTTCCGTGCCGGAGCTCCGGAGGGCGAGACGCCCACGCCGGAAGCGGAGGAACTGCATCGGCGCTTCATGCAGGATTTGGAGCGGACCAACCTGCGGACCATCATTTCCGGGATGCTGGACGCGCCTTTTTACGGCTTCACGCCACTGGAACTTATCTGGCGGCGTGGGGACGACTGGTGGCATCTGGCGGACATCGTGGCCCGGCCCTACCACTGGTTCCGCTTCGACAGCCGGAATACTCCGGTGTTTGTGGGCGAATACGGGGTATTCTGCGCGGACCCACGCCCCTTGCCTCCCGGCAAGTTTGTCTTTGTACAGCATCACGCCACCTATGATAATCCCTATGGTTTGCGGCTTTTGAGCCGCTGCCTGTGGCCCGTGTCCTTCAAGCGCGGGGGGCTGTCGTTTTACGCCCGCTTCGTGGAGCGGCACGGGATGCCCTGGGTGGTAGGCGAGGCCCCGGCCAAGGCTACGGCGCTGGAAAAGCAGGATATGGCGCGGGGGCTCTCGCGCATGGTGCAGGACGCCGTGTCCGTGGTGCCGCACGGGGCGAGCGTGAAGCTGGAAAGCGCCGGGCAGACGCAGGGGGCGCTGCACGAGGCGTTCCTTGCCCGACAGGACCGGGCCATCAGTAAAGTGCTCATGGGGCAGACGCTCACGGTTGAGACGGACGGCAAGAACTCGCTGGCCGCCACGCAAGGGCACAAGGAAGTGGCCGACGATCTGGCCGACGCGGACAAGGCCATGGTGGCCGATACCTGGAACGAAATCGCGTGGCTGTACGCGCAGGTCAACGCCGGGCCGGGCGTGCTGGCCCCGCTGGCGGCCTATGAGGAGTCGGAGGACCTGGGCAAACAGGCCGATCTGGACAAAAAACTGGTGGAAATAGGCGTGGAGTTCACGGAGGAACACTTCGCCGGGAAGTACGGCCTCAAGCCCGGAGAGTTTAGAGTGCGAATGTTCAGTGCGCCCGGTACGCTTCCTCAGGGAGGGGGTGCAGACTTCGCGGCCCCGGCGGGCAAGCCTTCTCTGGCGGAAAAAGCCCAACGCCATCTGGACAAGGCCATAACAACGATGCTGCCCGCCGCGCTGCAAAGCAGCCGTGGTTTTGTCACGCAAGTTGAGAACGAGGTCCGGGCGGCCAAAAGTTACGAGGAGCTGGAAGAAGCCCTTGCCGCGTTGCTTTCGCCGTCCATGGCTCCGGACGCCCTGGAGAGCTTTCTTGCCCGCGCCATGACGGCGGCGGCTGGCCACGGAGCCTCAGCCGTGGCTGCTGAGGCAGAGGAGGACGCCGATGCCTGAACCGCGTTTTCCTTTAACCGCCGGAACGGGGAAGGAGACGGATGAAGATGGCTAAAAAGTCCATTGAGCTGCCCCCGTGGGAAATCATCGCGGAGCCCGTCGCCCCGGACGCGGCCATAGCGTTCTGGAAGCAGCGGGCGAAACTGACGGACGAACAGGCCAAGGCTCTGGGCGAAGAGGCCAAACACCGGGCGTTCTACGTTACGGGGCTGGCCAAACAGAACCTGGTCCAGCTTGTGAGCGACGGCATAGAGGAAGCCCTGAAAAATGGGGAAACCTTGCCGGACTTCAAGGAACGGATCATGGCGGCCATTCAGGAGGAAGGCTGGCACGAACAGCGCGTGGAACTCATTTTCAGGACGAACATGCAGGCGGCCTATGCCGCCGGACGTTGGAAAAAGATTCAGGCGGTGAAGGCATCACGCCCCTATCTGCAATATGTGGCGCGCATGGTCCGTACCCGGCCCAGCCATGCCATTCTGCACGGACTGGTCTATCCAGTGGATCACGAGTTTTGGAAGTCCAACTATCCGCCTAACGGATTCCGCTGCCACTGCTGCGCTGTCTCACTTTCCGCCCGGCAGGTGGCAAAGCGGGGACTGACCGTGGAAACGGAAATGCCCAAAGCGGGCATGTGGACGGACCCGAAGACCGGCTATGAGTACACCGTCAACTTTCCCGGCGCGGACAAAGGGTTCAAAAACAATCCGGGCGCGGACTGGGTGAAATCCGGCCTGGACCTCAAAAAGCACGGCTTGGACACGGCCCCGCCGCTCCCGAAGAAAGAGCCGCTGACGCAAAAGAAACTGGAAGCGGACATCGCTTCCATGGACACGCTCATCAGTGCCGCCGGGGACAAGCAGGCCGTGGCCGAACTGGAAGCCAAGAAGGCCGAGCTGCAGGAGCTTTTGGACAAGAAAAAGGCACAGGCGGCCAAGAAAAAGCTGACCAACCAGCAGAAAAAGCTCGAAGAACAGATCGCGGAATTTCCCGTCAAAACCTACAGCGGGATATGGCCGACCGACGTCACCACGGCGGACTGGAAGGACAAGTCCGGCGGCATAGCGGCCAAAAAAGCCTATTTCAAGGACAAGCTGGCCTTCGGAGAGCTGACGCCGGAGGAAGCCGCGAAGTTCAAGGGGCTGCTGCAAGACCTGGAAGCGTTCGACGCGGAGGGGCAGCAGCTCTATGATCTGCAAAAGAAGCAGAAAAATGTTCAGGCGTCCTTGTCCAAACTTAAAAACGGTGGTAAGGAAAATCTTAATCCGTATTCCGATGAGCGCAAGGATGCCGCCTTGTGGGCGCAAACGCCGCAGGAAGCGGACGAGGTGCTGCGAGAACGATGCGGCGAAGTATGGCGCAAGGCTTCCAAGGCGGAGAAAGACGCCCTGTACGCCTACACACAAGGTTCCGGCGGCTTCAACCGCCCGCTGCGGGGCCATGACGGCTACTGGGGCAATTTCAAGGGCGTGGGCAAGGTCGATCTGAACAACGAGGGCCGGGGCGCAGCCATTCAGCACATGACCAACGTCATCAACCGTTCGACGTATGATAAGGATATCTGGCTGCAACGAGGCGTTGAGACGGCGGAAGGCGCGGCAAGTTTTCTCGGTATCCCGGTAGAGGCGCTACGGACATTGCCACCGAAAAAGCTAAAAGAACTTTTACAAGAACATGACCCGGTCGAACCTGCGTTTATGTCCTGCGGAAGCGCCAAAGGGCAAGGCTTCGGCGGTTATATTTTCCGCATCTACTGCCCAAAAGGCACAAAGATGCTGTATGCCGAGCCGTTCAGCCATTATGGAGCTGGGCACAAACGAAAATGGGACGGCAAGAAGCCGCAGGCATCTTTCGGTTATGAGGATGAAACGATTATCCAGCGCGGAACAAAATTCCGGGTAACGAAAGTGGAAAAAGTGGGAAGCAAGGTATCGTTCGAGATTGAAGTCATCGAGCAGATTTAAGGAAGGCATATAGTGAACGGAAAGAGACCACGGTGGGAAAGCGAACTCTTCGCCCCACAGCATATAAATCCGGTGGCGTGCGAAACCTGCAAGTTTCGAGCGTCCATTGCAGGTGATGGTAGTCAGCTGGATCGGGCAACTACCGGGATTTGCGAAATTTACGAATATCCAGACCGCAAGCCGAATGAAATATATTATGACGGTGCGGAATGTGAATTTTACGAAAAGGCCGACGACAGACCTCTGGCGCTGATTCTGGGCGTCGCCGTGGGGGACGCGCTCGGCGTTCCCGTGGAGTTCAAGGCGCGCGGTACGTTCCATGTGACCGGGATGCAGGGCTACGGCACGCACAACCAGCCCGCCGGAACATGGTCCGACGACACCTCCTTAACGCTGGCACTGGCTGATAATCTGCTCGTTGGTGGAGACAAACCCGACCTTGAATCTATCGCGTGGGGTTTCATCGAATGGTACGATAACGCCGCGTACACGCCGCACGGCAAGGTATTTGACATCGGCAACGCCACGGCGAAGGCTATCAAGCGTCTGAAGGAAGGCGTGGACCCGGAAAAGGCCGGAGGCGCGGGCGAACGCGACAACGGCAACGGGAGCCTCATGCGGATAGCTCCGCTGACGTTCTATATGTACGGGATACGGAAGGCGGAAGAGCGTTTCCGTATTGTCCGGGACGTGTCTTCTCTGACCCACGCCCATGAATGGTCCGTGGCGGCCTGCTACATCTACCTTGAAATGCTGAACAAGCTGCGCATGGGCCGGAAAAAGCAGGAAGCCTACACGGAACTGCGGGAAGACTTCGCGCGCGGCGTGCTGTTCATCGGCAAGGAAACGTTGGCCAAGTTCGTCAGGATACTTGAGAACGACATCAGCACGTTGCCGGAAAAGGACATCCGCAGCAGCGGGTTTGTCATTGACACGCTGGAGGCCGCCTTCTGGTGCTTCCTGACCACGGACAACTACAAGGACGCTGTGCTGAAGGCCGTCAACCTGGGCGACGATACCGACACCACGGGAGCGGTGACGGGCGCGCTGGCCGGGCTGGCCTACGGGCTGGAATCCATCCCGCAGGAATGGCTTGATCAACTGGCGGCGTATGATGAAGTCCGGCGCATTGCGGTGAAGATGCCGCGCTGGAATTACTTCCGAAAAATCGCCTGAAATTCGTTCGCATAGAACGCGCCCTTTCCGGGCAAAGCCCCTGTTTTTCCGTCATAGTGACGGGGAAACAGGGGCTTTTGTATGGACAACAAATGGATCGAAATCGCCCGCACGGGGACGTTCACGGACAGCGCCGGGAGGCCGCAGACCTTCACCGCTCGCGATTTGGACGCCATAGCCCGCAGCTATGACCCCGACCAGCGGGACGCGCCGTTGGTGTTCGGGCATCCGGAGAGCGACGCGGCCCCGGCCTTCGGCTGGGCTGAAAAGCTGCGGAGCGAAGGTGGAAAATTGTTTGCGACGTTTGTGCACGTTCCGGACGAAGTCAGGGAGCTGGTGGCAAAAAAACATTACCGCCACGTTTCCATGTCGCTGATGCCGGATCGGGTGACGTTGCGGCATGTGGCGCTGCTGGGCGCGGCACAACCCGCCATCGACGGGCTACAGGCGGTGGAATTTAAGAACGGCGCGGAGGCCATAACGGTGGACTTCGCGGCCACAACCCAAGGAGGCGACTCCATGACCGAGGAAGAATTGCAGCGGCAAGTCGGACAGCTTCAGGCGCAGCTTGAGGCGCTGAAAAACGAGAATGCGGGCCTCAAGAAAGAACGTGACGCCCATAAACAGGACAAGGACAAGGCCGACGCCGCCAAAAGCGAAGCCGAACAGAAGGCCGAAAAGGCCAGTGCCGACTTTGCCGCCTACCGAGGCAAGATTGAGGGCGAACGGCGCGAAGCCCGCGTGGCCGAACTGGTGAAGGCCGGGAAAGTCAAGCCCGCAGAACGGGCGGACGTGCTGGACTTCGCCGTCAAGCTGGCCGGACGGGACGAAACCGTGGACTTCGCCGCGCCCGACGGCACGAAGAAAAGCATCAGCTTGGAAGAACGGTATTTTCGCGACCTGGAAGCGCGCCCCGTGGATGAACGCTTCGCGGACTTTGCCGCGCCGCCCGTGCATGTGGGCCACGCGGGCGACCCCGCCCCGGCGTATGACCCGGCCAAGATGGCCGCCAAGATGTAAGGAGCAGACGTATGAACGAGGGATACCTTGGGAAATTCAGTTTTGGCGGCGAACGTGCCGCCACGGACGACCACCCCGCCGTCTTCCACGCCTTGCCGCTGGCCGCGTCCGTAACCGCAAAGCTTGACGTGGGAACGCTGCTCAAGCGTGTGGATGTGGCCGGTTCCGACCCTGCCGACGTGGCCTATGCGCCTTTTTTGTCCACGGATGCGGAAGCGGCCCCGTGCGCCGTGGTGGACAAACCGTGCGACCCCACCGGGGACAACGGGGAAAAAAGCGCCATTGCCGTGGTTCACGGCACGGTAAAAACCCGCCTGCTCAAAACAGGCGACAGCAAAAGCCCCACCGGGGCACAGCTTGCCAGACTGGCGGAACGCGGCGTTTTTGCCGTTTAACACGAGGGAATAACTATGCTTGCAAATCTGAAAGGGCTTTTCACGCCGGAGGCCATCGCCGCCTCGCTGAACGTGCTTCCGTCTCTGGAAACCACAGTTATGGACACGCTGTTCAAGGATCGTCCTACCCATCCTCTGCCGCTCATCGGAATATCAGAACTGGTTTCCGTGGTGCAGACCGTGCCGGTCGTCCGGCGTGACGGCACGCCCATTTCCCTGAAAGGGGAATCGGTCAGCATGGAATTCATCGCGCCGCTGCCGGTGAAGGTAAAAATCCCGGTGACGGCCAGCGAACTGAACGACCTTAAAGTCATATTCGGCAATCAGGCCGCCGTGTCCGCGTGGCGCACACGCAAAATTGACCAGATTCGCCGGACGGTACGCGATACCACGGAAGCCATGTGCGCCGTGGTGGCGTCCACGGGCAAGCTGACTTGGCCGGTGGAGTTGGAAGGCGGGCACCGGGAAACCTATGAAGTGGACTATGGCCCTCTGCTTTCCTATACGCCCGCTGCGAAACTGACGGCGGCCTCCAAACTGCCCGACGTGTACAAGCTGCTCCGGGACATGGAACTTGAGGTCAAAAAGGCTGGGTTGGGCGGCAACGTGGAATTTTGGGCGGGGTCCGACGTCGTGTCCGCCCTGCTGGGCATCGTGGAGCAGTACACGTCCACCACGGAGAGCAAACCCTACCGCGTTTCCCTGGAACAGGGGCGCGTCATGGCGGGCGGGTACACCATCCGCTTCATGGATGAAACGTATCCGAACCCGGAAGACGAAACGGAATGGCTGCCCAAATTGGATGCCAAGACGCTGCTGGCTGTGGCGACGAACCAGCCGGGCAAGGTCTGGTATTGCGCCATTGATTCCATTTCCGCGAACAACGCGGCCACGCCGCTGCACATCGTACCCGTGGCCCGCCAGGACGACAGCGGCATCATGCTGATCGGCCAGGCCAAGCCGCTTCCGGCGCGTCCGTCGCGGGCCAGTTGCAAGGCCGTGGTGGTCGATTAAGAGAAAACGCCCCGTGTGCCCCGGAGAGGCGTTTTCGCCTCCGGGGCGGGCATGGGTAAGGAAAAACTTTTTAGACTAGTCTAAAACTAGTCTAAAACGCGAGGAAACGGCATGTCCATGATCCTGTGCGGACGCGATGACGTCCTTGACCTCATGCATCCCAAGTATGTGCAGGCGTGCGAGAAGCAGAACCCCGGTCTCGTGGAACGCACCATTGAAGCCGTATCCGGAGAAGTCGGGGACGCGCTCTCGTACCGCTACCCGCAGCCCTGGCCGTATGTGCCGGAGCTGGTGCGTTACATCGCGACGGCCATCAGCGCCTACCGTGTGGTGGGAGGCATCACGTCTCTTATGGATACGGAAGCGAGCAGCGAAAACGAGTGGATACCCATTCAAAAACAATGGCGCTACTGCACTGACCTTTTGGAAGATATCGTCTCCGGCAAGCAGAAACTGCCGCTGGAAGAGGTCAACGCGGATCGTGAAGACCCCGCCTTCGCCGTGGTGAGCCGTCCGCCGCTGTTTGACCTGCGGGGGCTGTAGTCGCGGCAGCCGTAGGCGAGTCTTCGAGCCGTCCGGATGGCGACAGCAAACCGCTAAAAAAGGAGTGGCAGCTATGGCGACGAAAAACGGCGTTTCCCTGAACTGGGGTGGGTTCGACAAAGCACTGGGCAAGGCGGCGCACAAGCTGGGCGACACGCAGGCGCTCATGGAATCCGTGGGAGAAGCCTTACGCTCTGGAACAATAGAGCGTTTTGAAGCTGAAGAAGATCCACAGGGCAAGAAATGGAAGCCTTCGGCGCGTGCGATGGCGGGAGGCGGCAAGACGCTGGACAAGGAAAGTCACCTCAAAGACTCCATCGATTACGCGGCCACGTCCGACAAGGTGATGGTGGGCAGCAATCTGCCCTATGCCCGAATTCATCAGCTCGGCGGCAAGACCGGGAAAGGACACAAGGTCGACATGCCCGCCCGTCCGTACCTGGGCGTATCCGAAGAGGACATGGATGAAGTCCGGGAAACCATGGCCGACTTTCTGGCCGGAGCCTTTAAGGCATAGGTGGAGATCATGCAGACATTCGCAACGGAGACCATCACACGGACGGCGCTGGCGGCGGGGCTTCCTGAAGGCCGCATCATCAATCTGGCGAAAAAGGACAACCTCACCATTGAGCGTCCGCGCATCGAAATACAGTTCCTGCCGGAAAAATACACGCGCACGGGGCGCAAGCTGGCCGTGACCCGCACGAAGACGGAGCTTGTCCGCAAGCGGGAGCTGTACGAAGTGGAGTTGACGGTCAACGCCAATATTCTGGCCGATGACCGGGCGTGGCTTGAAGCGTTCGCCGTGGACTTTGTCGCCGGGCTCCCGCGCGGCGGCAACGACAGCCGAGGCAACTGGGTCAAAATCCGGGTGCAGAAGGCGACGTTCGGACGCGCTCCGGACAAGCGTGTGGGAGATGAAGTCATCGAAGTGTTTACCAAGGTGAATCGGCTTTTCGTGCTGACGTTCACCGGGCGGATAACCGAGGAAGAAACGGAAGAGATGATTCCTTCCGTCACCATCAACAAGCCGACGTTCAAGTAGGAGGCCGGTATGGCTGCGAAAAAGAAGACGACAGAGGAAATTCAGGACCAGACTCCCGAAGCGCGGGACGCGACGGAAGCTATGACTGCCGACAGCGGCGAGACAAAACAGACGGCGGCGGAGCAGGAGGGCGCGTATGGCAAGGCGGAAGAGCCGGAAGTACAGAAAACGGCCTCTGATCCGGAAGAAGATGTGGCGGATGCCGCTCCGGAAGGCACCGGTCCGAAGCTGGAAAGCCTCTCCGTGCTGGCTGACCGTCACCGGGTTGTCGGCTGGCAGCAAGCGGCGATTTTGCGCTACATGGGCTGGGAAGACGACAAGCGCGTAAGCGACACCGAATACCGCGCGGCTCTGGACCATTTGAAAAGCCGTCGCATCGGCGGCGGGCGGAGGTAAGTCATGGGCGACGTATTGACGTATCTCATAGACGGGACGTCCGGCCTTGCGCCGGGCGGCGTGGACGGCAAGGCCATTGTTGCGGGGGTCTGCTCCAGGGGAGCCGTGGGCAAGGCGTATCTCATCGGCAAGCGCACCAACCTGGAAGACATGCTGGGCACGGGGCCTCTGGTGGAACACGTCCGGGACATGCTGGTCACCGGCGGGCAGGAGCCGGTCATTGTGGCCGTGCCCGTCCGGGGTCAGCAGTGCGGCTATATTACGGACGCGGTGGTAACGGGCGGCAAGGTGAAACCCTCTGTCTCCGGCGTGGCCGCCAAGAATGCGGACATTGTGGTTCGCGTGGCCTCGCCCGGAACCGTGGGCACGGCGACGCTGGAAATCAGCACGGACGGCGGCAAGACGTTTGGCGACCCACAGGCATCCGCCGAACAGGTGGTTGTGGGCACGGGCGACGACGCCACCGGGGCCACACTGGTCTTTCCGGCGGACGCCGTACTGGAAGCGGGCGCGAAATTCGCCGTGACGGTGCGCTGCTCCGTGGGGCCGGTGGAGCGCGTGGGCGACGCGGAAAGCCCGCTGGTGACCGTGGCCGCCGATTCTGGCGGCGTGCAGGCTGGGGCGGAACTGGTGATCCGGCTCGTGAAAGGCGGGGGCCGCAACACGGGCACCTATCAGCTTTCCACGGACGGCGGGGACAATTTCGAGCGCGTGCGCACCATCCCGGTGGACGGCACGGTGGCGCTTGCGGGCTTCGGTGTGAGCGTGACCTTCCCGGACGGGACGTACACGGCGGGCACAACGTATGCTTGCAGGGTGCTGGCTCCCACGCCGTCCATCATGGACGTGATGGACGCCTTGGAAAGCCCTCTGGCCCTGTATGACGTGGAGTTCGTGCATATCGCCGGGGAAACGGATTCCGTGGACTGGACGGCGGCGCAGACCAAGGCGGAGGAACTGTGGAACTTGCAGCGCCCCACCTACTTCAAGATGGAAACGCGCCTGCCTCATGACAGGGAAGACCTGAACGACTTCGCCGCCTATTTGATGGCGGAGAAACGGGGTTTCGCCGGACGATTCGTGACGGTCTGCTGCCAGTACGGGGAAATCGTGGACGGCACGGGCGCTTCCCGCCTGCGCAACGCGGGCGGCCTACAGGCCGGACGTGTGATGTCTATTCCGGTGCAGCGTGCCACGGGCCGCGTCAAAGACGGCCCGGTTTCCCAGCTTTCCTTGCCTGACGGCTGGGAAGCCGTGCAAAGCACGCTGGAAGACGCCGGATACCTGACGGCTAAGAAATATGCGGGGCTTGACGGCGTGTACTGGGGCGATTCGCGCACCATGGCGGACGCGACCAGCGACTATCGCTATGAAGAAGTGCTTCGGACGGTTTTCAAATCCGTGCGACTCATGCGCATTGCGGCGCTCAAGAGCATGTACGATGAAGCCGGAGACCCGTTGCGTCCGGATTCCGCCACGGGGCTTGCATACTTGCAGGCCAGCCTTGAAAACGCCCTGGACACCATGGTCAAGGCGAACCCGAAGGAACTTGCGGGATACGTCGTGGACATCGCCTCCGGGCAGGACATCGCCAATAACGGCGTGGCCGTGGACATCACGCTGATCGGTATCGGCATCATCCGCCAGATCAAGCTCTACCCTCGCTATGTGTATGCCGGGTCCACGTTTGACCCGCGCATGAGCGAAGTGGCGTAAGGAGGCCATATGTCTGTAAACGGACGTAATTACGACTGGGAAGACATGCACATCGTGCTACCCAGCGGGGAAGCCGTGGGCATCACGGAGATCAAGTACACGGACGGCCAGAGCATCGAAGCCCGCTACGGGCGCGGGGCCGTGCCGCGCGGCTGGGGCCGGGGCAACTACGAGGCTTCCGGCAGCATGATGCTTGACCGCGACGAGTGGGAAATTTTCAAGAAATCGCTGTCTGAAAGCGGCGGCCTGTATGACCATGCCCCTTTTACCATCATCGTGGCGTATGCCAACAACGAGATGGGCACGGTTGTGGATACGCTGAAAAGCGTGAAAATTACCAAGTTCGACGGCGGCGGAGCTTCACAGGGCGACGCCAACGCCAGTCCCATAAGCTGCGAGTTCACCATTCTTGAGCCTATCCTGTGGAACGGCACGGCGGCCAAGAAGGAAACGTCCTCGCTATCCTGATTCCCGCGCAAAAAGCCTCGCATGGAGCGCGTCCTTTCCGGGCGCGCTCTTTTGTTTTGTGCCAAGGTAGGCGTGTGGGCAATGGTGCCCACGCCAAAACAAGGAGCCTTTTATGTCTCAGCTTGAATCCCGCAAGTACGTTTCCTTTTCCCACACCTTTGCCGACCCGTGGTCCGGGGAAAACGCGGAAGACGCCCATGACGTGACCCTGACCTTCCGTTTCGCCAAGCCCAATAAGACGCAGATTCAGCGTCTGCAAGATAAGGCGGCGAAAAACGCCGGACAGGCGTCCCGCAACCTTATTCTCGATGTGGTGCATCCCGACGACAAGCAGGCGCTTTCGGACGCGATGGAAGAATACCCCGGCATCGCCACCAGCTTCGCCACGGCCATCATCAAGGGCGTAGGCATTTCGGCTGAACTGGGAAACTAGCGCCGCCCCCGGACGCCTTCGGGCAGGGGGACGCGCTTATCCTTCACTGGCTGCATTGCGCGCCGTCGGACGATTTTGAGGATTGGCGCGTCCAGATGGGCCAGGCCGCATGGATGGAGGAACGGTACTTCACCACGCTGGCACGTATGATTCACGGAGATAAAAAACGGAAGTAACCCCATGGAAGTTTTCAGCGTTTTTGCCACATTGTCTTTGGTGGATATGATTTCCGGCCCGCTGGGGCGGGTGAGGAACGCCATGAAAGGCGTGGAAGGCGGCGTGGCGGCGCTGGGAAAACGCATGGGCGACCTTGCGCTGGGCATGGCTCCGGTGGCGCTGGCCGCCGGGGTCATGCTGGGCGCGTTCGGGGCCTGCGTGGGCGTCGCCGCCGGATTTGAGGACCAGATGGCGAAGGTGGGGGCCGTATCCCGCGCCTCGTCGGAGGAAATGGCGGCGCTGGAAGCCACGGCGCGGGAGCTGGGCGCGACAACCCAGTTCACCGCCGTGCAGGTGGGCGAAGCCGAACAGTATCTGGCCATGGCCGGTTTTTCGGCCAAGGAGAACATCGCGGCGCTGCCGGGCGTGCTGAACCTTGCGGCGGCGACGGCCACGGACCTGGGCCGGGCGGCGGACATTTCCTCGGACATCCTGGGCGCGTTCGGTATGAAGGCGGAGGAAATGACCCGCGTCGCGGACGTGCTGGCCCTGACCTGCGCCACAGCCAACACAAATATGGAATTGCTGGGCGACACTATGAAATACGTCGCCCCGGTGGCCCGTAGGGCCGGACTTTCGTTGGAAGAAACGGCGGCCATGGCCGGGCTGCTCGGCAACGTGGGCATCAAGGGCAGCCAAGCCGGAACCACGCTTAAGGCCATGCTGAACAAAATGGCCGCGCCCACCAAAGAAGCACAAGAACTTTTCCAAAAACTGGGCGTGACGGTCAAGGACAGCGCGGGCAATCTGCGCAGTCCGGTCAAAGTGCTGGGAGAAATGGCGGCGGGCCTCAAGAACATGGGCACGGCGGAACAGATCGCCGCTATGAAAATGATCGTGGGCGAAGAGGCCATAGCCGGATTCTCAGAGCTTATCGAGAAAGAAGGCGTTGGGGCCATAGCCGAATACGCCAAACAGCTTGAGGCCGGGGGCGGTTCCGCCGCTGAGATGGCCGCGCGGATGAACGATACGCTGGCCGGTTCTTTGCGCAGCGTGGGCTCGGCCTGGGAAAGCGTGCAGATCACCATCGGGAAGCTGTTCATCCCCGCCGTGCGTAAGGCGGTGGACGGCGTGACCGGCTTTTTGCGCCTGTTGGACAAGGCGGCGCAAAATCCCTTCGGCGCGGCGCTCCTGAAAATCGTCTCCGCCGTCAGTCTGGCCGTGGTGGCGCTGACCGGGCTTTCCGCCGCCATCTGGTTCTTCACCTCCGTGGGGCCGCTGCTGGCCAAGGCGCTGGCTCCGGCCAAGGCCGCCATCCTGGGCCTGGGCGCACCAGTGCTGACGGCCATCGCCGTACTGGGCCTGCTCTATGCCGCGTACCGGACCAACTTCGGTGGTATGGCGGATTATCTGCACGAGTGCTGGCAGAAGATCACGCTGACGGTCAAGGGCGTGCTGTCCGTCTTCCGGACGCTCAAGGACGGCAGCGGGGAAATCCGGGGCGAACTGGCGACCCAGATCAAGGCCGCCGGGCTGGTGGGCCTTGTGACCACGGTTTCCCGCATCGTGTACCGCATTCAGGCCGTGTTCAAGGGATTCAGCAAGGCGCTCTCCACAGTCTTTGCCCGCATTGACGTCATTTTCGTGCCCGTGCGGCTGGCCGTAGCCGAACTCATGCAGTCTCTTTCCGGGCTGTTCGGCGCGTTCTCCGGCAATGAAGTGACCAGCGCCGCGTCGTCCTGGGAAGCCTTCGGCGCGGTGCTGGGGGAACTTGCCGGAGGCATACTTGAAGGGCTGGCGACGGCCTTTGTCTGGCTTGTGGACGGGGTAAAGCTGTTCGCCTCCATCATCGGCTACGCCGTGGACTGGGTGTCGGCACTGTGCAGCGGCCTGTTCACGCTGACGGGCGCGACGGCGGCGGCCAACGATGAAACGGACCCCACATCCTGGGCGGCGCTGGGGAAAATGCTCGGCGTAGTGCTCATGACGGCGATAGGCATCAAGGCCGCGTTTTTGGCGTATCACGGAGTAATGCTTGTCGTATCCGTCGCCACAAAGGCGTGGGCGGCGGCGCAATGGCTGCTCAACGCCGCCATGAACGCCAATCCTATCGGTCTGGTGATCGCGCTGGTCGTTGCTCTGGCGGCGGCTGCGGGCTGGGTCATTGCCAACTGGGATGAAATCAGCGCGTGGTGGGGCAATCTTTGGAGCGGCATAGCCGATTGGGCGGGCGAAAAATGGGACGCCATCGTCGGCTTCATTACCGGAGCCTGGGATGCCATCATCGGCGGCATTGCGGGGTTCGGGGCATCCATTCTTTCCGGCCTGCAAGGTGCGTGGGACGCCGTAAGTGAGGCGGCCAGCGCCGCCTGGGACGGCATTATGAACGGCGTGGCCTCGTTCGGGGCCAACGTGCTGCTGGGGATGCAGGTCGTTTGGGATGCCGTGAGCGGCGCGGCGGGCGCGGCCTGGGACGGCGTCAACGGCCTTGTGTCCGGAGCCTGGGACGCCATAGTGGGCGGTCTGTCCGGCTTCGGCGCGTCTTTGCTGGCCGGGATAACGGCGGCCTGGAACGCCGTGCTGGAGTTTTTCGGCGGCCTGAATCTGTTTGAATCAGGGGCCAAACTGCTGGGCACCTTCATGGACGGCATCAAGAGCATGGCGTCCTCTGTGGTTGATTCCGTGGCGAGCGTGTTGGCCAAAGTGCGGGAGTACCTGCCGTTCTCCGACGCGCACGTCGGCCCGCTTTCCCAGCTCACGCTTTCCGGATCGCGTATGATGAGCACGCTGGCCGAGGGCGTGAGCAACGGCCAGGGTGGGCTTGTTTCCTCCGTGTCCGGGGCCTTGTCTTCCGTGGGCGGAAAAATCCAGGACTGGTGGTCTGGACTGACCGCGCCGAAGAATCCCGTGCAGAATGTCGTTTCGGTTGTTCCTGCCACAGACGCGACCGCCGTTTTGCCGGACGCCATGAATGACACTGCTAGCACGGCGTGGGAAGCCATACGTGAAACGGCAAATGTGGCATGGAACGGGATAGCCGAGGTAGTCTCCAACGCCTGGCACACCCTTGTGGCCGGTGTTGCGGACTTCGGAGCGTCTCTTCTTTCGGGCATCGCAGATGCTTGGAATGCCGTTTTAGATCTTTTCGGCGGCCTGAATCTTTTTGAGAGCGGTGTGAAACTGCTTTCGACCTTCGTTGAAGGCATCAAAAGTATGGCGTCATCCGTGGTGGACTCCGTGTCCGGGGTGTTTTCCGCCGTGCGGGAGTATCTGCCCTTTTCCGACGCGCACGTTGGTCCGTTATCGCAGTTGACGCTTTCCGGGGCACGCATGATGAGTACGCTGGCCGAAGGCATGACCACCGGCCAAGGCGGGCTTGTCTCCACCGTGTCCGGGGCCTTGTCCTCTGTGGGTGGAAAAATCAAGGATTGGTGGGCAGGGCTGGGCAAGCCCGCCGCTGTACCGCAATCAGCCATGCCTGAAGTACCGCCGCTGTGCATGGAGGCGGGGGAACTTCCCGCCATAGCGTCTCTGGAACTACGTATGGGGGCCATGCCGGATGTGCCGTGCGTCGGCATGGAGCCACCCGTCATGCCGAAAGTGGAAGCGCCTGAAGTCTTCATCCCGCCCGCGCCGCCCTTCGACCATCGAGACGATGGCCGCGCGGATGGACGCGACCGGCCCGGCGGCCAGACCATCAGCATTTATGGAGACATCATCCTGCCCAACGTGCAGGACGCTAAGGACTTTGGAGAATCCATGCGCCAATACCTGCAAGGAGAAATTTCCATGATGGAGGGGATGGCATGAGCCAGACGCGGGACAACAGCCAGCAAAACGAAAAAAAGTCGAACCTGATCACCTTTGAGGACGGGGTGGTGCGGCTTGCAGGGGAAGAGGTGCCGGGCATCCTGAACGCCCTGCGCGTGGACGGCAAGGTCCGCTTTGACGAGCAGAAAGTGGACGGTTCATCCGGCAAGAAAAAGACGCCGCAGGGCTTTGAAGACAGCGACATCATGATTTCATTGTACATGGTCACAGATGACGACACGAGCTGCTATGATAAGCTCGAAACGCTGTCCGGCATGTTCCGCAAGGTGGACGACAATGCCAATCCGCAGATTTACACGGTGGCGAACCGGCATTTGCTGGCGCGGGGAATCCGTCAAGTGGTGTTTTCCAAGCTGCAAACGGCGGAGAACGACAAGACCGACGAAATCACGACCACGCTGGGCTTTGTGGAGCACAATCCGCCCATTGTGAAGACGGAAAAGGCGCAGGCCAAAAGTCCCACGCCCAAGGAACTGGCCGAACAAGCCAAGGAAAAGGCGCAACAGGCTGAACCGGCGGAAGACTCCTTGGTCGTGGCCGTGGACTGAACCATGATTGAAGGCATCAATATTCGTTGCACAGTAGGCAATTTTGAAGTGCTGCGGTCACCCCGCATCGTGTTGACACTACGGCGTCGGGCCGTGCTGACCCATTGCGAAGTGGACATTCCCGACGCGGACGGCGCGATCCAAGCTGAACTGGCAAAAAAACAGATGGTCCGCGTGCGTTTCGGGCATCGCGGCGACGGCGGAACGTGGCACGACTGGTCCGGGACGATAAAAGACTTTCAGCCCGCCGGGACGGATGCCATCCGGGTTTTCGCCGTGGGTCTGGAACAGGCTTTGATTGACACGACAGTCACGGAAGCCATGCACGGCGAACCGGCGGACGTGGTGGCCCGCCGCCTGCTGGCGCAAACCGGGCTGCCTGTGGCGGGCATCAGCATTCCGGCTGAGACGTTTCCGCACATTGTTTTTTCCGGGGTAACGGTCGCGCGGGCCATCAAACAGCTTGCGGCCAGCCTAGAACGGAGTTGGGGACATGACCTTTCCCGGCACGCAGTCTGGCTGGGAGAAGCGGGCCTGTACTGGTCGGACGGCGACGAACCGGGAGATGTTTTCGTGGTGGAATCGGCGGCGAACCTGATTTCCCACAGTCCGAACCCGGCGGGCATGAGCTATGCCGTGTCCACCATCCTGCCGGGGCTGACGCACAGCCGCAAGGTGCGCATCCGGGACACACGGCGGAATTTTTCGGAGCTGGTGCGCGCGGAAGAGGTCATCCATACGCTGGGCGCGGACGGGAATACAACGACAATCGGCTACGGCCAGGACAGCGGCTGGGGGTAATCATGGCGGAACAGAGTATCCTTTCTCTACTCAAGCGCGCCCTGGAACTGGCCATGCCCGACCTGCGGGCCTACTACCGCATGACGCGCAAGGCAAAGATAGTGGCTAGCTACGCCAGCGACGGGCGCTATTTCGCTGATGTGCAGCCCTTACGCAACGACGAAAGCCCGGATCAGGCGGAGCCGGTGATTCCGCAGGTGGAAATCCCCATCATGTGGGGCGGGCCGAAACGGGGCATCGTCTGCCCGCCCGCCGTAGGCACGCTGTGCGACCTCTCGTATTACGACGGCGACCCGAACTATCCGAGAATTTCCAATTTCCGCTGGCAGTCGAACAGCGCGCCGGACTGCGGCTTGGACGAACTCATCATTCAGCAGACGCCGGGCGTGAGCCTGAAAATCGAAAAGGACGGCTCTTTTCTGACCGTATCGCCCAAAGACTGGACCGTGGAAATCGGGGGGAACGCGACCATCAAGGCCGGGGGCGACGCTACGGTTGAGGCCGCCGGGACGCTGACCCTGCAAGCGCCCAACATCGTCAAAAACGGCAATGAAACCTGCGCCGGGGCAAACGGCGGCACTGGCCAGACAACGGAGAACGCCCACAGGACAACGAACGGGAGCATCACGGTCAACGGCCCGTTGACCGTCAACGGCAATCTGTCCGTGTCCGGCAACGCCCATGCGGGCAGTCGGAGCGGCGGGAGCTGTCCGCATTAACTTCATTCTCATTTCTCGTGACGAAACGGCGGTCTTTCCCTGTGAAAGCCGCCGTTTTTTGTTCGCATGGAGCGCGTCCTTTCCGGGCGCGTTCCTTTTTTTTGTGCCAGTGTTTTTTCCATGAGTACCGCAACGACAGACCTCTGGGGGCAAGACATAGCCCTTGACGACTCCGGGCAAGCCAAAGTCGCCGCCAACGGAGAACTGGTGCTGACATCCGGTGTGGAAACAGGCGTGCAGGACATCAAATTGCGTCTGTTCACGCGACTGGGTGCGCTGTTCTACGATCTGGATTTCGGCTCTTTGATCTCTGACTGGTTTTATGAGGACAGCACGGCCACCACACGGGCGGCTTTTCTGGCGGAAGTAACCATGCGCGTTGAGGAAGACCCTCGCGTCGTGGTGGGCTCCGTCAAAAGCTCCTATCTCGCGTGGGACGAAAAAAGCCTGACCGTGGCCGTGGAGTGGCGCTTCATCAACGAAGATCAGCCGCTGAATCTGGTGTTGCAGGCGGACAAGAGCGTCCGGGAACTGGTGATCAAGGACGGCAACTACAAGGAGCCGGAGGCGCTATGAGCATACGTTTGTCTAAAGACATCGGGACCATCCGTTCCGAGTTGTACGCCCGCATCGAGACCGTGCAGGACGACTATGCCGCGCGCGGCTGGCTTCCGGCCCGGCTGAACCTGAACAAGGGCATAGCGCGGGGCATCATCGAAATTTTCGCCTGGGGCCTATGGCAACTCTACAATTTCCTGGCCGTCATCCACAAGCAGGCCATCCCGCGTGAATCCACGGGGGAATGGCTGGACACGCACGCGGCGCAGGTGGACGAAAGCCGCAAATCAGCGACCAAGGCGAGGGGCAACGTGCTTTTTCATCGCGGGGACCAGGCGGGGAACATCCGCATTCCCGCCGGGCGCGTCGTGCGGACGCTCCCGGACGGCAAAGGGGACGTTTACCGCTATGTGACGGATGAACTCGCCGTGCTGCCGGAGGGAGCGGCGTCCGTGGCCGTGCCCGCGACGGCGGAGGAATACGGCCAGGGGGCCAACGCCGCCGTGGGGCAGATAGGCGAACTGGTGACGCCGGTGGAAGGCGTGCGGGGCGTGAGCAACGCCGCCGACTGGTTGACAGCGGAAGGCGCGGATGAAGAGTCCGACGCCAGTCTGCAGCGCCGCTACGTGCTGGCGTGGCAGAGCCAGGCGGGCGTGACCCGTGCGGCCTACGAAGCGGCGGCGTTGTCCGTGCCGGGCGTGGTGGACGTGTACGTGGCGGACCGGCATCCACGCGGGGAAGGCACGGTGGACGTGGTGATTCAGGGAAGCGCGGGCCTGCCTACGGCGCGTCTGCTGGAAGCCGTGCGCGCGGCCTTGGACGCGGCCATCGTCATCAACCATGACCTGCTGGTCAAAGCGCCGGAGCCGGTGAACGTGTCGGTCAAGGCCGTGCTGGAACTGCTTTCTGGAGACGCGGAGGCCATCCGGGTGGAGGCGGAAAGCTGGGTGCGCGCCATGTTTTCCTCCGGCGACGATCCAGACATTCCACGCTTTTCCATCGGCAAAGACGTGGTGCGGGACCGTCTGGCCTCCGGCCTTGTGTCCATCGCCGGGGTGAAGCGCATCCGCTGGGAAAGTCCGGCGGCGGATGTGGAAATCTCGGCGGGCGGCCTGGCCGTTCTGGCCGAACTGTCTCTTTCCACGGCCTGGGTGGAACAGGCATAGGGGTGCGCCATGGCAAGTCCGTTCTGGCAATACTTCCATGACAAGCTGAACTGGCCCGCGATCTTCCGTCCCGGCCCGGTGTCGGCGCTGGTCAAGGGGCTGGCACTGTATATGGACGATGTGCGGGAAGACATTCTGTGGCTGCGCCACCAGTGGAACCCAGCCACGGCGGACGACGAGCTGATCGCCGCTTACGGGGCCAGCCGGGGCATCCTGCGCACGCGCTACGACACGGACGAAAGTTACCGCCTGCGCGTGGTCAACGCCTTTGCGTGGCACAAGCTGGGCGGCAAAGTACAGGGGCTGGTACGCATCCTCGCGGAAAACGGGTTTGAGGGCGCGGTCATCGTGCCGGTCAACGACGTGCGCCGCCATGACGCCGCGCTGGCGCACAACGGCGCGGCCACCTACAACGCTGGGCTGTGCTGGGCGCAGTTCGACGTGCGGCTGGTTGAAGTCCCGGAACAGGGGCTGAACGCGGACATTCTGGCCTGGTTCCGCTGGCTGGTGAACGAATACAAGCCCGCGCGCTCCATTCTGCGGGCCATGTCCTGGCGCACGTCCCTTGAGGACGAAACGGCCTTTACGGATACGGGCGGAACCTGGCTGGCCGTGAGGCCGGATTATACTGACGTGCGCAAGTGGGGCTTTCCGTTGCACGACGGCTCCATCCATTACGACAACGGCCTGTTTCGAGCGCATGACGGGCGGCTTGCGTATGACGGCGGCGCGCCGCATACGCGATGGGAACCCTTCGGCCACCTGCACGACGCGCGGCTTGACCCGCTGGACGTGGCCGTGCGGCCCGCCATGGCGGACGCCGTGCGTTATGCGCCCTTCCACAACCGAGCGCTGGCCTATGACGGGCAGGGACGGCACGGCGAACTGTCCGTTCCCGCCGTGGACGCCGTGCAAACGCGGCTTTCCGCATCGTGCCGGGATGCCGTGGCCGTCGGGGAGGCTGTGGAAACGGCCCTGGGCGTGACGGCCTTTGACGAAGTGGGCCGCTATCACGACGGCGGCATGACCCACGGGCAGCGTTACGTCAGCCTGCGCAAGGGCGCGTTTTTCCACGACGGTTCCCGGTTGCGTGGGCCGTTCGGAGGCCGCGCGGATTTTCGGGGCGTGCGCCACGACAGGCGCGCCCGGCATGACGGGACGGCCCTGCACAGCTTGTGGGGCTGGCTGTCCACGGCGGGAGAGCGCGCCCCCGTGTTCACGTATTCGGCCTTGTCCGACAGGTGCGCCGTCACCCTGTGCATGGAAGGGACGGCAAGCCTGGCGGACGTTTTCACCTTGGCGGACGCTGTGGACGTGCGCGTGTTGCGCTACACGCTGCACAACGGCGCAGCCGCCCATAACAGCGGGCCGCAGTACGGCGGCAAGGAGCTTGAAGCATGAACTTTCAGGATGAAGCCCGGCTGCGCGGGAGCTTTGAAATCCGCGTGTTCAAAGCGGGACGGGAACTCGAACACTACCACGACGACAACATGATTATGGCCTCGGCCCGCGACGCGCTGGCCCGGCTGATAGGCGGGGACGGTTCCGGCAAGACTGTGACGAAAATCGGCGTGGGGACCAACGGAAACGGCCCAACGCCGAACGATAAAGGGCTGACCAGCGCCTATTCCAAGGCGGTGGCGGGCTGCACCTATCCGGCCACGGGTGAGGCGCGCTTTTCTTTCACCATCGGCGCGGGTGAGGCCAACGGCAAGAGTATCCGGGAGTTCGGGCTGCTCTGCTCAGACGGGACGCTGTTTGCCCGCAAGACGCGCGGCGTCATCGAGAAGGCGGACGACATCGAAATCACGGGCACCTGGACCATCAAATTTTAGGAAGGTGAAGCATGGCATACTTGAAGGAAACGGCGGAATGGCCGGAGGGGATTTACCGCATTGAGCTTACGGACCCCGTGGTGGGCGGTGAAGACGGGATAGACAACATACAGGCCAAGCAACTCGGCAACCGTACCCAATATCTGAAAAAGAAAATGGACGGCATGGAAGGCACGGTGGAAAGCTACTCGCCGGAAATGCAGGAAAGCCTTTTTGCTGGTCTGTTGCTGGCGCTGGACTTGGGCGGGCTTGCCATGCGGGAACACGCCCAACGCAAGGCCCGTTTTCAGGAAATAAGCGCGACCATCAAGAATCGCGGGGTTAAGTCCGGTGTTGTGCTTTCCAAGTCAAAAACGGCCACACGGAACATATCGGCCAGCGACGGCGCGGTGTTCATGAACGGACGGCAGTACCCGGTGGCGAATCAGGAAAACACGGCCAGCGTTGCCAGCAATACCACAGATAAATCCGGGACCGTCATCATTTATATGTTCCTGACGGATGCGGGCATCATCGACGTGGCGGCCACGACGCTGAACGGGGCACTTCCCGCCGGGGCCATTGAGTTGGCCCGCGCCCAGATTCCCGCCGGGAACACGGAAGAAAACGATCCCTATCTGGAACGGGTGACGATAACGGACAGCGCCCGGCGTGAACCCGGCTGGCCCACGATCCAGAAGTCGCCCGCGTCCGTGACCGTGCCCCTGAACTGCGTTCTGCCGGATAATGGGTACACGGTGGCCGTGGAAATTATGGGGAGTTCCGGCGGACCGTACCAGCACGGGGATGTGAACGCCAAAGACAAACTGAAAAACGGCTTCAAGCTGACCATGACAGGAAGCGCGGACGATGTGGATGTGCGCCTTCTGGTTCAGCATCCGGGCATATAAGGAGGCATCATGCAGATTGAAAGGAACGGTTTCGGTCCGTGGCCCGTGGTTGACGTGGCCGGTGTCCAGGTGAGGCTTTCCGTGGGGGAAGAATTCCGCGTGTTCGATTGCGCGGCTTTGCAAGGCGAAGGACAGGTCACGGTGGACGTGGTGCGCGGCATTGACGGCAAGCTGACCGAAGGAGTGGAGAACGGGACGGAGTATGTTGCGAATCTGATTATTCCCCCGGCACGCTATGAAAATATGCCGCTGCCGGTGACTCTGGCGGAAGTTGATGTGCCGGACGGCTTGGACCCGATGTGCATCAGTTCCCTTCCCACGCCGCAGACTGTGCGTGTGCCGCTGGAGGAAGAGGATATGGCCGCCGTGCGGCTGATTTTGTGGACTGTCCAAGAACCCCAGACGGAGGAATAAGAAATGGCGACCATTATCACGAAAGATACTCTGCGAGCCAGCGTGGAAGCGGCCACGGGCGGCCTTGTAACCGTACTGTATGATGAAGGCGGGCATCCGTCGTACATGCGGCGCATCCCGAAATGTAAGATTGAAGACGTGTACCCCGACCTTGGCCTGACGGGCACGCACCCTGCGTTCATCGTCAACGGCGTTGAAAAGTCGGAACTGTTCATTGGCGTGTATCCTGCGTCCGTTGTTGATAAGTACGGCGTCAGTCTTCCCGGCGTGGAACCCGCCCATACGTTGAATTTTGACCAAGCGGTCAATTACTGCAAGGCCAAGGGGCCGGGCTGGCACCTGATGAGCAATGCTGAGTGGGCGTTGTTGGGAGCGTTGGGCATCAAGTCGGGCTTTCAGCCGCGCGGGAATACCTATTGGGGACTGCATCACGAAGCCAAGCACGAAACAGGCACCTTGGGCGACGGGGCCGGTGCGTTGGGCGTATATGATGAAACTTTGCACGGGCGCACGCTGACGGGTTCCGGGCCTTTGAGCTGGCGGCATGACAATTCGCCCGCAGGCATTGCCGATTTGGTGGGCAATGTCTGGGAGTGGACGGGCGGCATGCGCTTGGTCAACGGTGAGATTCAGATTTTGAAGGATAACGACGCCGCTGGCAGCGGCGCGGCGTCCGCACCGTCCTCGGCATGGAAGGCTATTTTGCAGAATGGCAGTCTGGTGGCCCCGGGCACGGCGGCCACGCTGAAAATGGACGCTGCGGGGAGTAATGGCACGGGAGCAGTGAAGATCAATACGACCATCACCAGCCAATACCCGAGCACAGACGATAAGACGTCTTCGGCGTGTGCCTTCACGGCCATGACCGCACAGACGGGCGTGACTATTCCCGCGATTATGAAGTTGCTGAGTCTTTATCCTGTTTCCGGGAACGGCCCGGTCGGTAGCATTTGGCACCGGAACGCGGGCGAGCGGTTGGCGTTGCGCGGCGGCGACTTTAATTGTCCCGGCGCGGGCCTTTTTGCCCTCATACTGTACGAGAGGCGTTCCCTTCGCAGCCAGTGTGTGGGTTTCCGTCCCGCTTTCTTCCTGTAATCCTGAACCCTTAATACCTGGACCCCTGACCTGAACTGCGTACATGGAAAAAACTGCGAGTAAAGAGTACAAATCGCTTACCGGCGAAGCCGGTCGCCATTTTTTTATGTACGGAGCACGCGCCATGGGTGAACCAACTGAAAGTAGCAACACCAGTTTGATACTGCAGCAAAAATGGGAGGACCTGTCGGTCTACCTGTTTTCATGTGTCTTACGGGACATGCCGAAGAATGACCGGTTCACCCTTGGCGCGGACATGCGGGCCTTAGTATGGGAAGTAGAAGCGGCCTTGGTCCAAATTTCGCTTCGGGCGGGGAATCGATGGCAGTTGCTGAATACAGTGGACGTACAGGCGAAGGTCCTGCTGTCCATGGTCAGGCTCGGCATTCGCATCGGTTCCATTCCTGAAAAAAGGTATGAGTCCGTTTCCGAAAAACTTGTGGAAATTGGCAGAATGGTTGGCGGCCTGAAAAAAGCAGGACGTTGACGGGGAGCGGTTCAAGACGGCAGCGGTTGGCGTTGCGCGGCGGTTTTTGCGGTGACGCCAGCGGCGCGGGCCTTTTTGCCCTCTGGTTGCGCTACGTACGGGGCACGCGCCCGCCGTATGTGGGTTTCCGTCCCGCTCTCACCCCAAGGCTTGAAGCCGCACGGTCACGGCTGTGCGGACGGCAGGGGTAAAAGGGAACCGCTTCCTCCCCGATGTAAGGGGAAACATCAATGGCCCTTCGCGCGGCCAGTAGCTCCAGCGAACGCGGTGCGGAGGGATGAAAAGAAACGGCTTCAGCCGGTTGGTTGGAGTTTGGAACAGTGTTGGCAGCCCCAGAGGCTGCCACGGGGAGCGGTTCAGGATGGCAGCGGTTGGCGTTGCGCGGCGGCTCTTGTCTGGACGGTGGCGGCGCGGGCCTTTTTGCCCTCTCTTTGGGTGGCTCTCGTTCCCGTCGCGGTAGCCCTGTGGGTTTCCGTCCCGCTCTCACTCCAAGGCTTGAAGCCGCACAGTCACGGCTGTGCGGACGGCAGGGGTAAAAGGGAACCGCTTCCTCCCCGATGTAAGGGGAAACATCAATGGCCCTTCGCGCGGCCAGTAGCTCCAGCGAACGCGGTGCGGAGGGATGAAAAGAAACGGCTTCAGCCGGTTGGTTGGAGTTTGGAACAGTGTTGGCAGCCCCAGAGGCTGCCACGGGGAGTGGTTCATACGGCAGCGGTTGGCGTTGCGCGGCGGCGACTTTAATTGTCCCGGCGCGGGCCTTTTTGCCCTCATACTGTACGAGAGGCGTTCCCTTCGCAGCCAGTGTGTGGGTTTCCGTCCCGCTCTTGCCCCGAAGCGCGAAGCCGCACGGTCACGGCTGTGCGGACGACGGGGGCAAAAGGGAACCGCTTCCTCCCCGATGCAGGGGGAAACACCAACGGTCCTCCGCGCGGCCAGTAGCTCCGGCAAACGCGGTGCGGAGGAATGAAAAGAAGCGGCTTCAGCCGGTTGGTTGGAGTTTGGAACAGTGTTGGCAGCCCTAGAGGTTGCCACGGGGAGCGGTTCGAGACGGCAGCGGTTGGCGTTGCGCGGCGGGCGTTACAGCTTGAGCAGCGGCGCGGGTCTTTTTGCCCTCTCGTTTGCTTACGTCCGCTCTGTGGGCGTCAGGCCTGTGGGTTTCCGTCCCGCTCTTGCCCCGCAGTGCGAAGCCGCACGGTCATGGCTGTGCGGACGGCAGGGGCAAAAGGGAACCGCTTCCTCCCCGATACAGGGGGAAACACCAACAGTCCTCCGCGCGGCCAGTAGCTCCGGCAAACGCGGTGCAGGGGGATGAAAAATGGATTTCGCCGGATCGACTGAAATCTTGAACAGTGTTGGCTGCCCTCACGGGCTGTCATGGGGAGTGATTCGGAACTGTAGCGGTTGGCGTTGCGCGGCGGCAATTACAATAATGGCGGCGGCGCGGGCCTTTTTGCCCTCAATCTCAATAACATGAGGACTCTCCGCAATCGGAATGTGGGTTTCCGTCCCGCTCTCGCCCCAAGTCTTGAAGCCGCATGGCCACGGCTGTGCGGACAGCAGGGGCAAAAGGGAATCACTTCCCCCCCGACGTTAGTGGGGAAATAACAGCGGCCCCCGCGCGGTTAGTAGCTCCGGCGAACACGGCGCGGGGGGACATCAAAGGTGCGATATGCCAAAGACAGCCCGCAATCTGTGGCCACGGGTGTTCGACTGGGAAAACCTGCTTTTGGCGGCCAAGGAGGCGTCGCGCAACAAGCGGTGCCGCAGTGAAGTCTTACGGTTCAATGCGCGGCTCGAGGAAAACCTGCTACATCTGCGGTATCTTTTACGTTCGAAGCAATGGCATCCGGGGACCTTCCGCGAGTTTTACGTTTATGAACCCAAGCGTCGCCTGATCCATGCACCGGCATTCGCGGACCGTGTCGTTCACCACGCGCTGGTGCAGGTGATCGGGCCGCACTTCGAGCGGCGCTTCATAGAACAAAGTTTTGCCTGTCGAGTGGGTAAGGGCACGCACGCCGCCAGTGACTACCTGACCAGCATGTTGCGGTCGGCTGAGGGCCGTTGGCAAAATTTCTATGTCCTCAAGGCTGACGTCACTCAATATTTTTACAGCATAGACCACGAAATTCTTTTGCGGGTAGTGGCCCGAACGATTGGCGACAAGGATGTGCTCGACGTGCTGCGCGTGCTTGTGACGCAGTGCGGCTGCATCGAAGGCAACCGCGGCCTGCCGCTGGGGGCGCTGACCAGTCAGCTTCTGGCCAACGTGTATCTGGATCAGCTCGACCATTACGTCAAGGATACCTTGGGCGTGCGTCAGTATGTGCGCTATATGGACGACTTCGTCATCCTGCACCATGACAAGCGGGAACTGTGGCGGATTTTCGCGGACGTTCGGGACTACTTGGCCTACGAGCTGCATTTGACCCTGAACAGCAAGACAAGAATTTTTCCCGCCAGCCATGGCGTGGACTTTGCGGGCTACCGGCACTGGGCAAGCTACAAGCTGCCCCGCAAGCGCAACGTGCGCCGGGCGAAGAAAAGATTTGCGGGCCTGTCGAGATGCTACGCGGACGGGCGCGTTACTATAGACACCGTGCGCTGCTGCGTTGCGTCCTTTACGGGCTACATGCGGCATTGCAAGGGATGGAAGAGCACGGAAAGTGCCCTGAAGGGGCTGATTCTAGTCAAAAACGGCGAAAAAGACAAGGAATAAGAGGCGAAAATCCTTCGCATGGAACGCGCTGTTTCCGGGCGGGTCGCGGCTTTTTCCGGCATAGTGGAGGCAGGCAGAGGCGGGGGCGGTCAGGCCCCCACCGGCGGGCTTGGGCAAGCCCACCACGGCCCCACGGGTAGAAAGCACGAACCTCTATCCGCAAGGTATCCGCCTGTCGTGTCGTCTCTGGGTGAGACAAGGGTACGATAGAGGCATTTGCTTAGGGGCGCAACACTTTTAACCACCATGCGGAAAGAAGAACTCGAAGAAATCAGGTGTTGTCATTGCGGCAAGCTCTTGGCCAAAGGCCAGGCCAGGGAAATGGAGTTTAAGTGCCCCCGTTGTGGGGCGTTCACCATCGTGCGGGCCGTGCGCCCCTGCTCCGAGCCGTCAGACGGCCAGAACGGAGCGAACTGTGATAAGGGATTGTTTGAATGACGGCGTTACGCTGTACCATGGGGATGCGCTGGGTATCCTGGCCACCTTGCCGGATGCCGCCATGGACGCGGTTTTGACCGACCCGCCGTATTCCAGCGGCGGCGTCACCCTGGGAGCGCGGCAGGCCGACCCGGCCCAGAAGTACCAGCAGAGCGGGACAAAACGTCGGTATCCGCCGATGCTGGGCGACGCCAAGGACCAACGAAGCTGGACCATGTGGTGCATGCTGTGGCTTGCCGAGTGCTGGCGCATCGCCCGCGATGGCGCGCCGCTCATGGTGTTCACGGACTGGCGGCAGCTTCCGGCCCTGAGTGACGCCGTGCAGGCGGCGGGCTGGGCATGGCGCGGCATCATCGCCTGGGACAAACAAAATGCCCGCCCGCAAATCGGCAAATTCCGCCAGCAGTGCGAGTATGTGCTGTTCGCCACCAAGGGGCGTTTTGTCGCGCACACGCGGACCTGCCTGCCGGGTGTGTACTCCTACCCGGTGATTTCCGCGCAGAAGGTCCACCTGACCAGCAAGCCCGTGGCGCTGATTGAAGACTTGCTGGCCGTGACGGCTCCGCAAGAAACTGTTCTTGATCCCTTCATGGGAGGCGGCAGCGTGGGCGAGGCGTGTATCAAGACGGGCCGCAGCTATGTGGGAATGGAACTGTCGCGGGAGTATTACGACATCAGCCGTGACAGGCTGACGGCGGCGCTTGCTACGAAAAAGGAATCGAAGGAAGTGGTCCAGAAACAGGGCGTGTATCCCCGGTAATGCGTGTACAGCCAAGTAGCCTGCCGTAATAATCCATAAAATGCAGGGGGGAACCTTAAGAGACCCAGCGAATACTCTTGGTGCCGGTGGAATCGCCCCCCACTTCCTCAAAAAAAGGGTGTGGATTGTGTCAGTTTTGACACGACGCCACACCCTCCCAAAATGCCGACAAAAAACGTGCCAAAGCAAAAAAATGCCTTGGCACGTTCTCATTTCTCGTGACGGAAATTCTCAAGTTGCGCGACAGCTCACACCTGCCGACAGGGGCTGCTCGAGCTGCCATAGTGCGTGAAGTATGTCCATGACGGCATCTTCCCACGTCCCGTGTGTGGGGAGATGCGCGTTGCTGAAGTCGGCGGGGAGAGCCGTTATCTTTTTTTGTCGCATTAGTATGTTTTTATCCGTCATTCAAAACTGCTAAAAAGCATGTTGTTTCTTTATTTGACTGATTTTGGTTTGAATGGCCTTTTTTAAAAAACAGATAACCGTGTTTTTGCACAAGGAGTGTTCTCTGAAAACACTATGATTTCTTTGAGAAAACATATAGGGTACATATAAGATCCGGCAGCGTTCCGGAAGGTCAGAGCCAAACGGCATGTTCGGGCATGTCGCTTCACATAACACTAGAGGCAAGGAACAAGGTCGGAGCATGAGAAGGCATGGATACGGGATATCCGTTTTCGGGGCGATCGTCTTGTGCTGTTTGTTCTTTTGCTTTCCCGCGCAGTCAGACGACAACGCCGTTTCCATCCGGGTGGGGTATTATGAGGACGGGGACTACATGTCCCGTAGCCGGTCCGCTGAATATATCGGTTTCAATATCGAATTTTTGCAGAAGCTCGCCAAGGTCGGCGGGATGCGTTATGAAATGCTGGATGAGGGCAGCTGGGAGAACGCATGGCATCAGCTTTTGGAAGGGCACATAGACATGATCCCCGCCGTGTTCCGCACGGAAGAACGGGAAAAAGAGGTTCTGTTCTCCAACCTGCCCATGGGTACGCTTTATGTTACCCTCAATGTCAGAGTTGACGACAAACGGTACGGTTACGAAGATTTCAGCTCCTTTCAAGGGATGCGGGTCGGCATCATCCGGGGCAGCAGCGACGGAGAGCGTTTCCAGCGTTATTGCGAGAAGTTCGGCGTCAAACCGATCATCGTTCCCTATGCCGAGACGCAGGCGTTATTGAGTGCCCTTGAGGACGGGACGCTTGACGGCGTCGCCATCACCCACCTTGGCCGCAGCAGCACGTTCCGGAGCGTTGCCCAGTTCTCTCCGGAGCCGGTGTATATCGCTGTGGCGAAGAACAGGCCGGATTTGCTCGCCCGTCTTGATGCGGCGATGAATGCCATCGTGCTGCGCGATCCCAACTATATGATGCGGCTGTACGACAAATATTTTGCCGTCAGCATGGCGCAACAGCCGGTCTTCACCAAGGAAGAGGAAGCGTTCCTCAAACAGGCGGATGTGGTTGTCGCGGCGTATGATCCTTCGTGGGCGCCGCTGGAGTATACCGATACGGAAACCGGGATGTTCTCCGGCGTCACATCGGATCTGCTGTCCACTTTTTCAAGGTACACAGGGTTGCGTTTCCGTTTTGAGCCGATAGATCAGGCCGAAGCGCTGGAAAAGGTCAAGAAAGGGCTTATTGATATGGTCTGCTCCGTAACGGGGGATTACCTCTGGGACGAGCGCAACAAGATGTATACCACCCGTTACTATCTGCGGGCGCCCACCATGCTTGTGCGAACCAAGCAGCCGCACGCCATCGAACGGATTGCCCTGCAAGGAGGCTACTGGTTCTCGGAGCATGTGGCGGCGGATCACCCAGGCAAGGAAATCATTTTTTACAAGAACGTACGGGAATGTTTCGATGCGCTGCTCAAGGGCGACGCGGATGCGGTTTACGCGAACGTCTATGTGACCAACTATTTGCTTACGGAACGCCGTTACGAATCCTTGGCCGCCACGAGCATGAGCAAGTACACGAGCGAAATCTGTTTCGGCATTTCCAAGTGTGCGGACCCGCGCCTGCTCTCCATATTGGATAAGTGCATCCAATATACGGCCCCTGAACGGATGGACGAGCTGGTGCTGAAGAACACCACCAAGCCCCGCCAGATCACGCTGCTCGATTTCGTGGCCCAGCACCTTATTGAGGTCGGGTGCGGGATGCTGGCGGTTTTCGGGGTGATCCTGCTGCTGTTGGTCTATAATCTCGCCATCAAGACGAGGAGCAACCATCGCATACAGGCCTTGCTGTATCGGGACGGGCTGACCAACCTCGACAACATGAACAAGTTCTATGTGGAGTGCGGGAAGCTGCTCCGGAAAGCGCCGAGCGGAAGCTATGCCTTGCTCTACGGGGATATCAATCAGTTCAAGACGATCAACGACAACCTTGGTTTCGCCGTGGGCGATCAGATCTTGCGGGCCTTCGGCGCGATCCTGCAGCGTAACGTCAAAGATGGGGAGTGCTGTGCCCGCGCATCGGCGGACCACTTCATCCTGCTGGTGCGTTATGCCGACTGGGAATCCCTGCTTGTGCGCATAGAAGAAATCGGCATGGAACTGGACGAGTGGCGGCGTATGCAGGACATGGCGTACCGGATCGTCACGGTGTTCGGTGTCTATTTGGTGAACGAGACGGAAGGGTTCGATCTGCACCGCATGTTGGATTTTGCCAACTACGCGCGCAGGAACGCCAAGCAGACGATGAAGAACATTGTCCTTTACGACGAGAAGATGCGGCAGGAAGCGCTGTTGCAGCGCGAACTGGAAGGAAGGCTGGAGATCGCCCTGTCCCAAGGCGAATTCGATGCCTATTTCCAGCCCAAGGTGGACATGCGGGACGGCGCGCTCATCGGCAGCGAGGCATTGGTCCGGTGGAATCACCCTACGCGGGGCCTGCTTATGCCGGGAAGCTTTATTCCGTTTTTCGAGCGGAACGGCTCTGTGGTCGAAGTGGATTTGTACATTTACGAACTGGTTTGCCGGACCGTGCGCGAGTGGCTGGAGCGCGGGATGACCGTCAATCCCGTTTCCTGCAATTTTTCAAGCCTGCATTTCGACAGCCCGGAATTTCCCGAACTTGTCGCGGCGATCGCGGATCGCCACAATGTACCCCATGCGCTTTTGGAACTGGAAATCACCGAGAGCGCGATCATGCGCAATCCCCAAATCGTCTGTGCGCAGGTGTTGCGGCTGAAAGAGCGCGGCTTCATGATCGCCATCGACGATTTCGGATCTGGGTATTCTTCCCTCGGCCAGTTGCAGCAGCTGATGGCTGACGTGCTCAAGCTCGATCGCAGCTTCGTGCGGCGCGGGATGTTCGGGACGCGGGAACGGATTGTCATCGGCAACGTTATCCACATGGCCGGGGAACTGGGTATGCAGGTCATCTGTGAAGGCGTGGAGAACGCGAAACAGGCTGAAATGCTTATTGAGCTCGGCTGTTATTATGCACAGGGCTTCTACTACGCGAAGCCGATGCCGCGAGACGTGTTTGAGGGGCTTTTGGAGAAAGGCAAAGTTCTGCAGGACGAAAAAGAAAACAAGAAGGGAGCCTGGCAACGGAAGCCTTAAGCCCTGTGAAGGCCGAAGCGATTTCCCCTGTGGATTCAAAAAAACTCTCTGTAACGGTATAAAAGGCCATGTACGGGAACCTTTCCCGTACATGGCCTTTCCTTTCCGTCATGGGAGCGGAACAGTAAACGGAAAATGAGGCGATGCCATAAAGTGCTGGCGTTGAGGAACATCTCTAGTGTATTCTCTTTTCAACAAAGGGCTGTCTGTACGCTCCGTTTCCGGAGGAATGCGGGTCCCGTTCAGACTGTTTGAGGGAGGGGCGGATGAGCATCCGTTGGGTTACGTCTCTATTGGGCCTGCTGCTTACCGTAACGATCATGGTCACGGCAGGCTTATCATGGAATGTGTACAGCTCGTTCACGAAAATGGTTGAGGCCGACGTCCAGTACCTGAACCTGATGCAAGTCAGCCGGGAATTGCTCCAGAGTTCCTATGATCTGACCCGCAAGGCGCGGGAATACGTCAATACGGGCGATGAGGCTTCCGAGCGGGCGTATTACGACATCCTTGCGCAGCGGTCCGGGAGGGTGCCCCGGAAGAGCTCCCTTGCGCCGGGAGAGACGATCAGCCTTCCGTCTCTGCTGGAGCGCTATGGAGCCAGCCGGGGAGACATGGAGTTTTTGGCGACCGCCCTGCGTCGTTCCGATGATCTGTCGATTACGGAAATCGAGGCCATGCAGGCGAGCAAGGGAGAAGCCTTGTGCCCTGACGGTTTGCACAGCGGATCGGACACAATCGATGTGGAGTATGCCCGCCGCCTTCTTTTTAATGCCGCCTACCAGAAACGGGCTGGTGAGATCATCAAGCTTGTCGAGTCGGGGATCACCAGCATCCTTGACCGGAAGTCCCATCAAATCGAAGCGTACAAGCGTTCTGTCGTATACCATATGAAGGAGTTGGGAGCTTCCATAGCGGTCGTATTCCTCATCGCGCTCATGTGGATCTGGTACGGGATGAAGAAGGTGAGCCAGCCGCTCCGTGAGACCACGCTGTTCGCGCACCGGGTCGCGGAAGGCGAAGCGGAATCGTCCATTGCCGTCAGCGGGCATGACGAAATCGCGGAACTGCGGGCCATGCTCAACGTCATGCTCAGCAGCCTGCAAAAAAATGCCCTCATGCTGCGTGAGCTTTCCTATATTGATCCGCTCACGGCCCTCTGGAACCGCCGCCGCTTCCGTGAGGTGCTGTCCGATGAGCTGCGGCGCGTGCAGGAAGAGAAAGGGAAGGGGTTTGGGTTGGCGTTCATCGACGTGGATTGCTTCAAAGGCATCAACGATACGTTCGGCCATGCCGCCGGGGATATGGTCCTGCGGGAGTTCGCAAAACTTGCCAGAGGGATGCTCCCCGACTCGGCGACGTTCGCACGGCTCGGGGGGGATGAATTCGTGCTGCTCCTGCCTGATGCCGATGAGGGTGCCTTGTTCCGCCAGCTTGAAGAGATCCGGGTGGCCTGTGCGGCAAAGCCGCTCGTCCATGCCGATCGGGAGGTGCGTTTCAGCATCAGCGCCGGAGGGTATCGGTTTACGTCTTCGGGAGCCATCGATACGCCCGAGGAGAACGAAAAGACGATTTCCGATTTGTTCCGGTATGCGGATTCCGCGCTTTACATGTCCAAGCAGGCGGGGCGCGACCGGGTGACGCTCTGGAGCCCGGATTGTTCATTTCCCTGTGCTGAGGGCCGCTGGAAGGAACAATCCGTTTCGGATGACGTTTGTTAGGGGGCGGAGAAGAAGCGGGAAAGGCGGAGCTCCGGCGACCGGATGTTTTTGGGAGAACGCGTTGATGTCCAAGAAGATGGCTCTTTGAAGCCCCAAGGCTTGGGGGGAAAGGCGGGATACGTGACGCCGATCACGGCAAATCATGCCGCATCGGATAAGATGGGGTATTCCGCTTGAAAGGAGCCGTCCGTGAGCATCATGCGTTCGATTTTGTGCCTTACCCCGTCCTCGCTGGCTTTTGTATTGGGCGGCGCGCATTTCTGGCGTGCCGGACAATACCCGTTTTCCGTCGGCTGTATGCTGTTCGCACTGCTCGTTTGGAGACGAGAGGCGTGGATACGGCAGGTCACGCTTGTGTTGTTGCCGCTGTTGGCCGCGCGCTGGGTGTGGGCGGCGGCGCAGTTCGTGCAGATCCGCATGTTCATGGAACAGCCGTGGATGCGGCTGGCGTGCATCCTGCTCGGCGTGTCGCTGTTTACCGCCACGGCGGCCCTGTTGCTGGAAGGAAAGACGGGGGATGCATGGTATGCGCGCGGCAGGAAGAGGGCGCTCATGCGGACGGCGGCCTTTTTCGGGACGATCGCCATCCTGACGCCGCTGCTTTTCGTCGCACCGCAGGTTTTCCTGACGGAGCGCTTCCTGCCCGGATGGGCGCCGCTCCATATCCTGCTTGCCGGGTTTTGGGCCTCGTGGGTGGCATCGCGGCTTGGGGACAGGGATGCCGCGCCGCGTACGCGCTTATTCATCTGGCGCCTGTTCTCGGTGGCCTTTTTCGTACAGCTCGCCCTCGGTCTTGCCGGATACGGCCTGTTCCTTATGACCGGGAACCTTCATCTCCCCGTGCCGGGCATGATCCTCGCGGCCCCGCTATACCGTGGCGGCGGGCTGTTCATGCCCATTCTGTTCGGCGTCTCCGTACTGCTGGCCGGGGCTGCGTGGTGCAGCCACCTGTGCTATTTCGGGGTCTGGGATACCGTGGCGGCCTCCGGGCGCAAGGCTGTCCCGCCTCCGCGTTGGATGTCTCGCCTCCGGCCGGTTTTCTTTGGGCTCATGCTGGCAGTCCCCGTCGTCCTCCGGTTGTCCGGCGCTCCGACCGGGGTCGCCGTTGCGCTCGGTTTGGCGCTGGGCCTGCTGCTCCTGCCCGTTGCGGTGCTGTTGAGCCGCCGGTACGGTTCCGCCTGCTATTGCCTTGCCGTATGCCCGCTCGGGCTGGTGGCGAACTGGCTCGGCAAGATCGCGCCGTGGCGCATCCGGCGGACCGATGCCTGTATGCACTGCCTCGCCTGTATCCGCGTCTGCCGATATGGTGCGCTGACTCCTGAACGGTTGAAGGAGGGACGCCCGGGCCCAGGATGCACGCTGTGCCGGGACTGCCTCTCCGTCTGCCGTCATAGAGGGCTGGCCGTGACCCTGTACGGAAAAACGTGCGGAGCCGCTGAATCCAGTTTCGTGGTGCTCCTCAGCATCATGCATACCGTATTCCTCGCCGTCGCCCGCGTATGACGCCGTAGAGCTTTTAACAGGCGGAAAGCCATTGCTTTTGGGGAGGTTCCTTTGGGGGCTCTCCCCGTTTCTTATGGCTTCCGTAGTGGTATGGAATTTCGGGGGATTGGGCTGGTTGGGATGGGCTTTTTTTTTTCGGCGTTGTCCCACGAGAAAGCCCCGGCTTGGGAGAAAAAGCCGGGGCTGGTCCCTTCCGGGCGGAGGGACGGGGCAAGAGGGCGTTACTTCGAGCTGAAGTTGGGGCCCTGCCTGAATTCGAGGAGCAGGTGCCAGTCGGGGCACCCCGCCGCGAGCTTGCCCTGCGGCTTCAGATCCTTGCCCGCAAAGGCGGGGAAGTCCTTGCCGTAGCGGTAGGCCCGGTGCACCTGCGTTTCGGGATTGTCGTCACGCTTCACGCAATAGGCCTGATCGTCGGTGGAGATGGGATTGTTGTATTCCCAGACCACCTGCTTGTCCGGGGTGACTTCGAAAAGATGCCCGTTGTTGGTGGAGGTGATGAACCAGTTGCCGTTGGGGAGTTTCTGGGCCGCTGACTGGAAGTCGGAATAGAAACTGTTGTGATCCTTGGTTTCGTACTGCCAGACCACCTGATTGGTGGCGGGATTGATTTCCATGACGGAGCTGCGGTTGGCGCTGGGGCGATGCGTGCCGTTGTTGAAGATGGAAATGTTGCCGTTGGGCAGCCATTCCACGTCGTGCGAGCCGAAAAGCACCTGATCGCCGTCGTCGTGGTAGCCGGAAGGCGCCTTGCCCATGCCGTGGGTGGCGGGGTTGCCATAGCGCCAGACGATCTTCTTGGTCTTGCGGTCGATGATATAGATTTCACCGAAGTCGCGCGAGTTGACCGCGTATTGATCGGTCTTGGCATTGTAGCGGACCGAATTCCAGTGGGTCCAGTCGGCGCGGGCGAAATAGCCCATGCTCAGGGGCAGATGCCAGTTGATGTCGATCTGGTCGGGGCCTGTCCCGATGTTGTCCCACACATGCCATTCCCACGCGATTTCACCCTTGGGCGTGACTTCAAGGATGGCGTCGGGCCAGATGCCCTGAAGCGGCTGGCCGTCGGGCCCTTGTCCTGGTGCGGGCATTCCGTTGCGGCTGAGGGCCTTGTCCTTGGGATCGCGGCCCTTGGCGAGGGCTTCGTCATACGTCTTGTTTTCCCAGATCAGGATGGCGGTGTTGCCGTTGGGCAGGCGATCGAAACCGTGGTGCGCGATCTGGCGCGGATTGCTGACCTTGTATTCCCAGACCACCTTGCCGTCCCACGCATACTCGCGGAGCAGGCCGTACCAGCCGCCGAAGTTCACGGGGCTGCCGGCGATCTTCTCCGCGCGGAGCAGGTTCCCGTTGGGAAGCAGTTCCGCATAGAAGGCGGGATGGTCATGCTTCCAGGTATGGACAATATTGCCTTCCATATCGATGAGGTAGGTCTTTCTGCTGCCTGGATCCTGGATTTTGTCCACAATCCATGAAGAAACCTTGGTGTGCGGCGTGAATAGCGTGTAGCCGTCGTAGGCCTTTGCCTTGTCATAGGCCAGCAGCCCGAGGGGGCCGGTGATGGCCTCGTAAGCGCTTGCCGGGGCTGAGAGCATGAACAGGGACAGCAGGGCCGTAGCCAATGAGGTAAGCCTGAACATGGAGACGCTCCTTCTCTTTCGGCCGCGCCCGGCACTTGCGGGCGGGGCCTTCCGCCGTTCCTCGCGGCGGAGGGTGGACCGCGGGCCGCCCGGGGGAGACCCGCGGCGGAATCCTTACAGAACCATCTTCCAGTAAGGGATGGCGAGGAAGAAGAGGAAGATGCCGGTGAGGACCATGCGGGCCGCGAGCACCTTCAGCATATCCTTGAAGAGCATGTAGCCGGAGCTGAAGAAGTAGAGGATAACGGCGTATTCATAAGGGAAAAGGTAGTTGTCGAGGCCGTACTGGAACGAATAGAAGAGGATGCGCGGGTCCATGTTCATCTGTATGCCGAGCTCGGTGACTGGAGACGTCATGGTCGTGGTGGCCGCGAGCGGGGTCAAGAGGAAGTTGGCCAGCGCGCCGAGCACATAGGAGGCCAGGCCGGCGGTTGTGGTGGTCATGCCGTGCAGATAGGGCAGGGTGTTGTTGGCGATCCACGTGGTCACCTTGAGGAAGCCGCCGGCGCTGCCGATGGTCATGCAGCCCATGATGAAGAAGAGGGGCGCGAAGTTGACCTTGCTGAACTTGGGGCCGTCGAGGAGCCGGACGCCGGGGAGGAAGGCCGCAAAGGTGACGCCGATGAGCACCAGCCCGGCGGCGACGCCGTGCAGCTTGTCCGTGGCGAGCAGGATGAGGGTAACGAGCATGAGGATGGCGGCGCGCTTCTGTTCGGACGTCACCGGGCCGAGTTCCTGATACTTGGTCTGCAAGGTGGCGCGCAGGGCCTGCCGATCCACCTTGGAAGGGAGGATCAGCATGACCAGCCCCACAGACATGAAGGTATACAGCATACCGGGAAGGAAGTTATGCATGGCGTATTCCATCCATGTGCTGCTGATGCCGGAAGCCTTTTGCAGCAGGCCCATGCCGAGCACGAGGTCCGCGCCGCCCGTAAGGTAGCACAGTTTGGTCGACGCCACGGCGAGGCAGCAGGTAAGGATGACGGCGGTGGCTTCGCGGCCCTTGGCCTTGAAGTCCAGTGCGTCGCACAAGCTGATGCCGATGGCGCAGAAGATGGCGGCCTTGCCTGTGATGGCCGGGACGAGCGGGGCCACGATGGATACGGCGAGGGTAATGCCGATAAGAGTGCCGGTGAAACTGCCGCCCATGCAGCGCACGCAAGTCAAACCGATGCGCTTGCCGAGGCCTGTTTCCTGTAGGATCTTGCCGAGTGCGAAACCGCCGATGACGATAAGGGGCACTTCAGAAAGCCACGGAGAATATACAACCTGCTGTTTGACGCCGCACAGGACAATGTAGAGTACGGGAAGGATAAGGCCAACGGCAATTTCATTCATTGCATCCATAGCCCAAATGCAGATTGCCCATGTCGTAATGGAAAGGAAGAGGGCCATATGGTGCGTGACGGTTTGCCCGTCTATGGGCATTGCCCAGTAGACAATCAAAGGTATCGCAAAAGATATGAGCCACTTTAAAGCCAGAGAACAGTTTTTTCCCGTCATCGGCAGAGTCATGATCTTCTCCTCCAGAGAGTGGTACGGAAAGCTTGAAGTGACTCTAGCTGTAAAAGAGAATACGTGATGTAACGGTTGCTACATTTTTCTCAAGGACGGATATTTTTTGTCTCCCATGAAGAAAAAGTTGTACAGGCCGGGCCCGGAAAGGATTGCCCATGCGGTGAGAGTGATGTACAACCCGTTGTCGATAAAACTTTTTTGTTGGGCAACGTATCTGGTTATTCGCCTTGTACGGGATAATGGCGTTTGCGCACAAGGAGGCCCCTATGGAGATGAATGACGCGAAACTGATAGAATTCACCCATATACCACCGGAAGCCGGCGTGTGGCGCCAGGTCCTGGATCTCGGTACGCGCCTTCGTTTTCGCAAGGGTGAGGAAATCATGCACGGCGGGGAAAAAGGCGAATACCTCTATTATGTGCACCAGGGGGAAGCCCGGCTGATGCGGACGACGCTCGACGGGCGTGAAAAGATCCTTATGTCCATGCGTTCAGGGACGGTAACGGGTGAAACGCCGTTTTTTGACGAGGTCCCGGCGCGGAGTTCCATCGTGGCGGGAACGGATTGCGTGGTGTATGCCTTCTCCCGTGATTGCGTGCTTCACGAGATCCTTCCAAACTATCCCGCCCTGACGCTGGCGCTGCTGCACTCCCTGGCTTCCAAAGTCAGGGTGTTGTGCAACCAGTCGGTGAGCCTGAGCCTTGAGGAGCTGCCCCCGCGCATTTGCCGATTCCTGCACCTACGCATGCGGGACGACGGGGGCGCTCCGAATCCCCGCGTGTCGCCGGGGCTGAACCAGCAAGAGCTGGCGAACCTGCTCGGCGTGCATCGGGTGACGCTCAATAAGGCCCTGCGCGAGCTGGAGCGGGAAGCGGTGCTCGGCCCGTACTCGCGGGATGAGGTGTACATCGTGGATATGGAACGTTTTCACGAACTGTCTTTAAAATAGCAAAGGCGGGGCGCTGTCGAGGAGAACTTTTTTTGAGGAGACGGGACGGCATACCCCATAGAAAAATCGCCCCGGATCGGTCCGATCCGGGGCGATTGATTTTGGACTGGGGTCAGTTCGCGGGAGCGGGCTGGGCCGCAGGAGCCGTTTCCGCTGCGGGAGCCGGTTCTTCAGGGGCGGGCAACGGCGTGGCTTGCGGTTCCGTGGCGGCGGGGGCTTCAACGGGAGTGGAAGGTGCGGGAGCGGCCTGCTCGTCAGTTGCCGGGGCGTCCGGTCCGGAAGGCTGCACGGGCGTTTCAGAAGGCACCTGCTCCGTTGCCTGATCTTCCTGAGCCGGAGCGGGCTCCACAGGTGTCTCCACGGCCACAGGAGCGCCAGCCGCCGCATAGTACGTCATCGGAGCCGTATAAACCAGCACCAGGAACGTCAGGACAAGCAAGGCGCCTCCGGCGAAGGAGCGGTTGAGCGCCTTCCAGAGGATGATGCCGAGCAGAACGAGCCCGCAGGTCTGCACCAATGCCGCGACCAATGCCAGCGGCGTGGGCTGCAAGGCGGAAAGCGGCGCGGGGAGTTCGCCGAGGAACAGCGGATAGATGTTCGCTGCGGCGAAGAGGAGGCCGAGGGCAATCAAGAGGATTGCCAGCAGGAGGAAAAAGCCGCGGCTGCCGCGCGCGGAAAGGTTCAGTACGCCCTGAGCGGTCAGGACGGCCAAAGGCGGCAGGAGGGGCATCAACAGCACGGGCATGTTCGCGCCAAGCAGGGCGAGGACCGCCAGCGTCACGATGGCGCTGCACCACAGCCAGCCTTGGCCGGGGCGTTGCTTGCGGTTGACCACGATACCCTTGAAGAAGGTACCGATCCGCCCCCAGGGAAGGAACAGCAAGAGCAGCGTCCAGGGAAGCCAGAGGACGGCAAGCAGGGCCACGATGATCCATGAGTCTTGCCCCTGCAGCTTCCATGCTTCGAGGACGGGGGCCAGATATTCGTTTTCGAGGAGGGTCTTCAGCAGTTCGCGTCCGCCGTCGCCGAAAGCGATGAACGTACCCCATGCGAGGAGCAGGACAAGCAGCAGCCCGAACGCCAGAGCTCCGTCGCGTGCCCCGGCCCGGCGGAACGTTCCGCGCCAGAGGAGGAACACGAGGCTGACAAGCAGCGGAAGGACGAGGCCAAGCAGGCCACCGGCCAGCGCGGACAGGGCGACAAGTGCGAAGCCGGCAAAGAGCCATAAAGGGGCGAATGCCTTGATCCATCCGCGGTACAAACAGATGCCGGCAAGGGTAAGGATGGCCGTGAACAGCATGTCGCTGCCTGAAATCCGGGGCAACCCCATACAGGCGAAACCGGTCAGAAGCACCAGGCCGGAAGCGAAGGCCGTGCGCCTGTCGTTGCCGGTGGCCCGGGCCAGAGCCCATGTCAGAAGGATCAGGAAGAGCGCGGACAGGGCGGAGGCGAGGGGCAGGAGCTGGACCGGGTAGCCGCTGATCTGCTCGAGCCCGGCGGCTGGCTGCACGCCGGGGATATACGCCGCCAAAGACAGGCTGTCGATGCCGGGGATGAGGCTTAAGGCGCTCAAGAACCAGTGGTAGACCGGATAAAGCTCGGGGGAGGGCAGGCCGGACGCGGCGACGCCGAACAGGCCGACGCCCAGATTATGCAGCGCGTGCAGTTCCCGTCCCATAAAAGTCGGCATGGATTGAATAAGCCAGAAAAGAATCAGGACCAGTGGGCCGACGGAGGCGAGCCCGTTGAAACAGCGGGAAGCGAAGCTGGATGTTTGCGGCTGGGCTTCCGGGGCGGGCGACCTGGATACCTTGGCGGCTTTGGGCGCGGGGGCCGCTTTTTCCTCCTGAACGGGGGAAGGTTTGGCGGGAGCCGGTTCCGCCGGGGGCGGCGTTACGGTTTCTGTTTCCGGGGCCGGTGAGGGCTGTGCATCCGTATCCGTGGCCGCCGTTTCCGTCACGGGAGCGACCGGTTCCTCGGAGACGGGCTGGACGGGAGCGGACTGCTGTTCCGCGGAGGCGTTCGGCTCGTCTTTCTGAACGGGGGTATCTGTGCTCATATCTGCTCCTTCGATAGGATTTCAAAACAGCTATCGGGGGAGACTGTATCCGAGAATCGGTCCGGCGTCAGCAAAAGAATCCCCCGGGAACGCCGGGACGCGTCACGAGCCGAACTGCGCCATCCTCCGCCCCGATTCGCGATAGTGTTCGCGGAGCGACTCTTCCACCGTGGCGGGATTACGGGTCTGCACGGCTTCGAAAATATCCCGATGCCGATCCACGAATTCCTGCGGAGTGAACAAGACGTTCCAATGGTTATAGAACAGAAATTTGGAGATGTTCGTACAGGCGGAACGGGCCATCTCCACGAGCCGCCGGTTCGCGCAATGGGCGAGCAGGGCGCTGTGGAAGGCGTCGTCAACTTCGGTGAACTCGTACAGGCCCCCCACTCTGGGCGCAAGGCGGGCCATATGCTCGATCATGCCCGAGAGCCGGGCGAGGTCCACGTGGTTCATAAGCGGCAGGGCGGCGGCCACACCCGCGCCTTCAAGGATGCCGCCGATTTCGTATTCGTTCTCTATTTCCTGACGGGTCATCTTGCGGATGTACTTCCCCTTCTGCGGTTCCGACGTGATCAGGCCGTCCTGCGTGAGGATTTGCAGCGCCTCGCGGATTGGTGCGCGGCTGATGCCGAGGCGTTCGGAAAGGATGACTTCCTTAACTTGCTCGCCGGGAGCGAGTTCGCCGTCAAGTATGCAACGCTTGATGAACTCGACAACCTGGCCGCTGTATGTCTGGCGTTTGAACGTGTGCATGACTTCTCCTTCGAAGGGCACATGACGAAAAGGTTCGTAAGGCGTTTCGCAGTGATCGGAAAGCGTGTATCGGGAGAGGCAAGGCGGATAGCATTCTCGATGTGTTTTTCTACAGAATTACTGCATTCTGTAACGGAAATAGGCGCTACGTCAAGATGTTGAAGGACCTTTGTTACAGAAGGGGTATAGAAAGATACATACTGTCTCCATGCAACAAACGGCGCGGGAAACGTTTCAATGCCGTTGCCCGCACCTCAGGGGCTGCAATGCGGGAACGCATTGCAGTAACCGGCCTGCCGTGTGCCGATGGGAAGGGAGCGTATCAGTCGCTGGAGACGAGCAAGGGGTTTTCGTCGTCGGGATATGTGACGATGAGCGAGCGGAACGCGTCCTCTTCAAACAGAAAAGCTTCGACGACAAGCGGATCAAACTGTGTCCCGCGGCCTTCCACGATGATGTTCCTGGCGGTTTCGTGGTCGAAGGCGGGTTTGTACACCCGCTTGGAGATCAGCGCGTCATAGACGTCGGCGAGGGCCATGAGCCGCCCCACGCGGGGGATTTCCTCTCCCTTCAGGCCGCGGGGGTATCCTTTCCCGTCCCAGCGTTCATGGTGCGTATAGGCGATGACCGCGCCAAGGCGCAAAAAGTCGTTGTGCCCGCCCATGCGCTTTTCCGCCCAGCTCAGGGTCTGGTAGCCGAGGGTGGTGTGCTTCTTCATCTCGTTGAATTCGGCTTCCGTGAGCTTGCCGGGCTTGCGGAGGATGCTGTCCGGAATGCCGACCTTGCCGACATCGTGCAGAGGGGCGCAGACGCGGAACAGCTCGATGGTGTCGTCATCGTCGTCCCAGATATCGGGACGCATGAGCCGCAGGCGCTTGGCGAGGATTTCCACGCCGTGCTGCGTACGGCGGACGTGCGCGCCGGTTTCGTTATCGCGGGTTTCCACGACCGAAGCGAGACATTCCACCGTCACGGAACGGGAAAGATACAGTTCCTTGGTGCGTTCCTTGACCAGCGAATTGAGCTCGTCGTTGTATTTTTTGAGCGCGACGTGATTCGATACCCGCGCCCGGACGAGGCGGGGCTGGAAGGGCTTGGCGATGAAGTCCACGGCCCCGAGATCGAGCCCCTTGGCCTCGTGTTCCTCGTTCCCCATCGCGGTGATGAAAACGACGGCGATGTTGCTCGTGAGGGGATCGGACTTGAGGCGGCGGCAGACTTCGTAACCGTCCATATCAGGCATCATGATATCCAAAAGGACGATGTCGGGGCGGGGCTCGGAGAGCGCCAGCCTCAGGGCTGTGGCACCGTTGGTGGCAACGCGGACGGTGTACTCGCCGCGCAGGAGATCATCCAAGATGCGGATATTGGCAATGGTGTCGTCGACGACGAGTACCACGGGTTTCTTAGGATAGCCCATTCGGTTCTCTCAATTCCAGATCCAAAAGCTGTGCAAGGTGCAAAAGGCCGCTTTCGGCCTTCTCGAAATCGAAGGTATCAATGGCGTGCTGGATTTCGTTCGTTTCCGCCCCGCACTGCCCACCAAGAAAACGCCTGACGGATCCGAAGGCTTCGCGCGCGGCCGTGTTGTACTGCCGGATGAGCAGGAGGCATTCGCACAGCGCCGGTTGCAGCTTGCGGACATCCAGCGTTTCTCCGGCGGCGGGAATGCTCAAAGGGGCTTCGGGGTACGCGGCGATGGCCTGCCCTGCCGCCGCAAGGACACTCTCGGCCGTTGTAACGTAGCCGTATAGGGTGTCAAGAAGGTTGTCGACATTTTCTGCGGAACCCCCTTGCAGGCACTGCTCGAGCTCCACAAGCTGCGTATACAGATCCGTTGCGCCGACGTTGCCGCTGATGCCCTTCAGTTTGTGGACGGACGCCCGGATGGAGGGCATATCGTCCCGCAGCCGGGCCTGCCTGATCTCGGCGTCGGCTTCGGCAAGCTCGCGCCGGAAATCGAACAGGAGACTGACGTACAAGGGAAGGTTGCCCATGACCCGATCAAGCCCTTGCCGTACGGAAAAACCGGGGAGGTGCTCAAGTTCTTCCCGTATGGCGTGCCCCGCCTCGACGCGGGGCCTGGGTTCCGGTGAGGGAGCGGGGGCTTCGCCGGAGAGCGTGGCATGGCGGTTGAGGGCCGTTTGCATGGCCTGCACGTCGAAAGGCTTGCGGAGGACGGCGGTGAAGCCTTTTGGGAGGAGCGCCTCTTCCTCTTCCGGTGAGGAAATGGCCGTGCAGGCGATGATGGGCAGTTCGCCGTAGCGGCTGTCGCTGCGGAGGATATGCGTGAGGGTGGCTCCATCCATGACGGGCATTTCCACATCCGTGAACACAATGGCGTAATGCCGGGTGCGGATAAGGCGGAGCGCCTGAAGGCCGTTGTCGGCGGTATCCGCTTCGGCTCCGAGGGCGAGCAGGATTTCGGCACCGATCTGCTGATTGATGCTTTCGTCGTCGACGAACAGCGTGCGCGGCGTATGCTCTGGCTGGTGCATGGGGTACCTCGGGGCGGCGCTCAGCGCCGGGGAGAGCGGCCGTCCCGGTGTATCCAGCGCGCGAGGGTGGAAAGGAGGACGGAAGGTTCAATGGGTTTGGCGATATAATCCTGCATACCCACGGAAAGGCTCTTTTCCCGGTCGCCGTTCATGGCGTGGGCGGTCATGGCGATGATGGGCAGGTTGTCGAACCGGGCGTATTCCCGCAAGATCCGGGTGGCTTTCAGCCCATCCATGCCGGGCATCTGAATATCCATGAGCACGGCATCGTAGCCGCCTTCCCAGAGTTTTTCCACTGCTTCGAGGCCGTCCCCGGCGGGCTCCACGCTGACGCCGCTGGATTGAAGGATTTCGTTGGCGACCTGTCGGTTGATGGCGTTGTCCTCCGCCAGCAGCACCCGCGCGTCCATAAGTTCGGGGAAGGGGGCGGCGGACGGTTCGGCCCGATCGGGCCTGTCCTGCGGCTGCTCGGCCTCAAGCAGTGCCGAGATGAGGGAGGAGGGCGTAACCGGCTTTGTGATGAGCCGCATGGGAATGTCTTCCCCTTCCCGGATATGGGCAAGGACATCGGGCCGGTCGTGGATGGTGGCCATGAACAGGATGACGGGCCGTTTGGGAAGTGCCGCGCAAATGGCTTGTGCCGTATCCTTGCCGTTCATGCCCGGCATCAGCCAGTCAACGAGGGCGACGCGATAGGGCCTTCCCTCGCGCGCGGCGTCGCGGCAGAGCCGTACGGCCTCTCCGACCGAGGCCGCCGATACGGGATCAAGCTGAAATTCCCGGAGCATACCGCTGAGGATGTTCCGAGAGAGTTCATTGTCGTCAACAATGAGGATGCGTTCTCCATGCAGCGGATGGGAGGGGAGGAGCAGGCGGCGTTCCGGGACGGCCACCGTGCCGAACTCCGCCGTAAAGACAAAGTCGCTACCATGCCCCGGCGTGCTCCTCACATGGATTTCCCCGCCCATGAGGTTCACGAGGCGTTTGCAGATGGCGAGCCCCAGCCCCGTGCCGCCGTAGCGCCGGGTCGTGGAGTTGTCCGCTTGCGTGAACGATTCGAAAAGGTTGCCGATCTGTTCGGACGTCATGCCGATGCCCGTATCGCTGACGGAGAAGCGGAGACGTGTTTTGCTCCCTTCGTGGCGCTCCTGCGTGACGGAAACAAGGACGTGGCCGGACTGTGTGAACTTGATGGCGTTGCCTACGAGGTTCAGCAGGATCTGGGAAAGCCGGAGCGCGTCCCCTTCCAGTACCGGTGGGACGTCCGGGCTGATCCGGGACAGCAGCTCAAGCCCCTTTTCGGCGGCGCTGAGATCCGCAATGGAGGCGACCTCTTCCAGCACTTGTTCCAGTTGGAAGTCGGCATGTTCCATTTCGAGCTTGCCCGCTTCGATCTTGGAGAAATCCAGAATGTCGTTGACAATGCGCAGCAGGGTGTTTGCCGATGTGCTGATCTGGGTGAGGTAGTCCCTTTGGCGGGACGTGAGCTCGGTTTGCAGCGTCAGATGGGTCATGCCGATGATGCCGTTCATGGGCGTACGGATTTCGTGGCTCATGTTGGCGAGAAAATCGCTCTTGGCGCGTGAGGCCGTTTCGGCTTCCTCTTTGGCCAGCACGAGCTGCTTTTCCAGCTCTTTATTCTGGGTATCGTCGACCAGCCAGCAGATGATGCCCGGGGCGCCTTCATACTCGGTGCGGGTATAGGTGACCCGGAGGTGATGCGGCTGGCCCTGCGCGTCCCGGCTTTTCAGGGCAATGTCGGTGAGCGTGTCTTCAAGCGTGGGGAGCATGGCGGCGGCTTCGCGCAACTGGGGATAGACGCGGGCCACATCCATTTCCTCGCGGAGATCCATCAGTTCCCGAGCACGGGGGTTGCTGTACCGGATGAAACCTTCCACCGCGATAAGCACGCCGATTGGGCTGGTCTTCAACAGCTTTTGGGCAAAGGCAAGCTGCTCGGAAAGCTTTTTTTCCAGCAGCTTCTGCGTGGTCATGTCGGCGCTCAGGCAGAGGACGGCATCCGTTTTTTCATCCGCCTTGCGCAGGGGGACGAGCGTCGTCTGGTAGTAGGCGGTTTTCCCATCCGCATCGGTGCGGGAGTGGGGGAACATACGGGGTTCGCCGGACTCCAGGACGTCCCTCAACACTTTTTCGGAAAGCACGCCTGAAGCCACGGGGAAATCCGTTCCGGGGACGCCGTCGAGGGCCGTTTGCTCCGTAAACCCGAAGATGCTTGCGCACATGGCGTTGAGCTTGCGGCAGCGGCAGGAGGAATCGAACAGGCAGACGGCGGCGGGCAGGTTCTCCAGGAGGGAATTGAGCATGGCTTCCGTGTTCCGCCGGACGAGGACTTCCTTGCGCACTTTGCGGAGCATGAACAACGCGGTCAGTACGATGCCGAGGGCGATGAGAATGACCGTGGCGGTCATTTCCCAGAACAGGTTCCAGGCGATTTCCGCCGAGCGCTGGACGTTGAACCAGCGGTTATGGAAATCCTGTGAGGCCGTGGGGGGAATGCCGCCCAGCGCCTTGTCGAGGATGGCGGCAAGCTGCGGCCAGTCCTTGCGGACGCCGATCCGTATGGGCAAACGGTAGGGCGTCACCGCGGCGACGATAACCTGGGGGATATTGTTCAGCCGTATGACGTGGGTTCCCGCGTCGAGGATTTCAAAGACGGCGTCGACTTGCCGCCGTTCCAGCATCTCCAAGGCTTCTCGTGTGGTCCGGGCCTCCACAGCCCTGATTTCCGGAGAGGTGTCCTTCAATATGTCCAGCAAGCGCTCCCCTACGGCGGCCACCCGTTTTCCCTTCATATCTTGGAGGCCATTGACGAACGGCGCATCGTTCATCATGAACAGCACGAGGGGCAGCTCAAGGTATGGCCGGGTAAACAGCATGGTTTTACGCGATTCCGGCGTGTCGACGGCGGAGAGGTGCACGTCAAGCTTGCCTTCGCCGAACGGAAGGTGCAGCCCCGTATCGGGGACGGGGTGCGCCACAAAGCGGATCCCGAGCGTTTTTTCAAGCCAGTTCGCGTAGTCGCTGGCGATGCCTTCCTGTTTCCTTTCGGAAGAGAGCGCTTCGAACGGCAGGCGTGAAGCGATGACGCCCAGACGCAGTTCGGGGTGCTGGGCCAGCCAGAGTTTTTCATCCGGGGAGAGGATGAGTTCGGTTTCGGAGAAAGCCGCGAAGGAGAACGTCAACACAAACAGAAAGGACCCCAGCATCGTTCGGAGGGCGGGGAAAAGAAAACGGCGGAACGTGTGAGAAGGCATGGCATGTCTGCGTGTTGACGTGGAAAGAGGACCAATGGAAAGATATTTTCAGTAATTTGTATTATAAACTCATTTAGGGTATCAAGCAACCGCACCCGCAGACATTGAAAAAGGATATTTCCATGCCCCACGAAACCACGCACCGATTCCTTGCCTCGGAATTGCCGGTCGCCGAACCGGAATCCTGCCTGTTCCATGTGTTGCCCGTGCCTCTGGAGGCTACGGTGTCGTATGCCGGAGGGACGGCGCGGGGCCCGGAAGCCATTCTTGAGGCTTCCGATCAGCTTGAATTGTGGGATGGCGAATCCGTCCCCGCCGAAGCGGGCATTTATACGTGGCCAGCCGTCGACATTTCCGGTTCTCCGGAAACCGTGCTCGGCAGGGTGGAAGCGGCGGTCGGGGGTATCCTCGATTGCAATGGGCTGCCCGTGCTGCTTGGCGGCGAGCATACCGTCACCTACGGCGCTCTCGCGGCGCTGAAAAAGCGGTTCGGGACATTCGGGATCATCCAGTTCGACGCGCACGCGGACTTGCGCGACAGCTATGAGGGGAGCCCGTGGAGCCATGCGTGCGTCATGCGGCGTGCGGTCAAGGATTTGGGGCTGCCGCTGGCCCAGTTCGGCGTGCGGGCCATGTGCCTTGACGAAGTGGAGGCACGCAAGGAACACGGCGTCACATTCCATGATGCGGCATCCATTGCCCGCAGCGGCCTTCCCGAATCACTGCTCCCTCCGGATTTTCCCCGCCAGGTGTATCTGACCTTTGACGTGGACGGCCTCGATCCGTCGATCATGCCCGCGACGGGGACGCCCGTCCCTGGCGGGCTCGGCTGGTATCAGTCGCTCGACATTGCGGAACGGACGCTGTCCGGACGGGATGTCCTCGGGTTCGACGTCGTGGAACTGGCTCCGGTGCCCGGAATGCACGCTTCCGATTTCGCCGCCGCCCGCCTTGCATACGCCCTCATGGGGATCGTAGCGCGCGGACGCAGGTAAAGCGGGTCAGCCTTACCACGATAACCGTATGAGGAAGGGGAAAGCTTTTCTAAAGAAAAGCCTTCCCCCTTTTTATTTACGGAAAAACAGAACGCCCCGTAAAGGGCGCTCCGGACATTGACGAAAAGGGATTCGATAAACACGAAACTCTTTGAAGTGGGAGGGGTGGGGCTTGGAAGGGGAGGGGGACCTTTCTCGAAAAGGTTCCCCCTCCCCAGTTTCATATCCATCATTCCCCAATCTCACGTCCCCATACGCCGAGGCGATCGATGATGAACTCGGTGATCTGCTGATGCTCGGCCTTGCCCGTGCCTTCGATGCGCATGGGCGCGCCGAATTCAAAGTGGATGGTCTTTTTGACATCCACCGGGCCGAAATCTTTGAGGAGGTTCCCGTTCCCCCACGCATCGGTCTTGAGCGCCACCGGAATGACCGGAACCCCGGCGCGCTTGGCAAGCTTGACGCCGATGGTATTGAAATGCGCGGGGTCGAAAACGGAACTGCGCGTGCTCTGCGGAAAAACAATGACGGAACGGCCTTGCTTGAGCCTCGCCTCGCCGCCCTCGAGCACCGCGACGAGATCTTCACGGGGATTGCTGCGGCCGACGACGATGGGCTCGCGCGACCCGAGCACGGGGCCGAAGAAGGGATACTTCAGCAGGCTTTCCTTCACCACAAAGGTCACGTCCTTCCACGGCTGGATCATGGAAGGCAGCACAAACGTCTCCAACGTGCTCATATGGTTGCCGATAAAGACGCAAGGGCCTTCCAGTGAACGGAAATGTTCCATCCCGGCGGCTTCGATGCGGCAGCCCACGGATTCGAGCGCGTGCGCGATGCCCTCGCTGCTTTGGGCCCATGCTTCGCCGTCGTATTGATTGCGCATGGCGTTGCAGCCAGCCTTGAACACGATCCAGATCATGGGCGCGTAGAACCCCAGGTTGGGGCTGATGCGGCTCAGGAAAGAAGGGGTACGCGGGGACGTCAGATACCAGTTGGCGTCGAACAGATGGGAAGATGTCGTCATGAGCGGGACCTAACGGTTTTCGGGTTTGGTGCGTTTCAGGCGCTTGCTCCAGCTTGCCAGGCGGGGCTCCTCCCCATATTCCTTGGGCTGGTAGAACACGCGGTTCCTGACCGAGGGGGGGAGGTAGTCCTGTTCCACCCACGCCTGCGGAAAATTGTGCGGATACTTGTAATCCTTGCCGTATCCCCATTCGCGCTGGAGCTGTGTCGAGGCGTTGCGCAGATGCAGGGGCACGGACTGCGGGCCGTTGACTTTCACCTCCCGCGCCGCGTTGGCGTAGGCCGCGTAGGTGGAATTGCTCTTGCGCGCAAGGGCAAGGTAGACCACGGTTTCCGCCAGCGGGATGTAGCCTTCGGGCATCCCCACAAACTCCACGGCCTGCTGGCAGGCGACGGCCAGCGGCAGGGCCTGCGGATCGGCCAGCCCCACGTCTTCGGAGGCGGACAGGATGAGCCTGCGGCAGATGAAACGCGGATCTTCGCCGCCTTCGAGCAAGCAGGCCAGATAGTACAGCGCCGCGTCGGGATCGCTGCCGCGGATCGATTTGATGAGCGCTGAGGCGTATTCGTAATGGCTGTCCCCATCCTTGTCGTGGCGGGCCATGATCTCGGGCAGGGTGGCCTTGACGTGGGGCAGGTTGCGTTTCTCTTCCGGCAGGGACGAGGCGTACTCCACCAGGTTGAGCATGGTCCGGGCGTCGCCGTGGGCCGCCGTCGAAAGGAAATCAAGGATCTCGTCGTTCAGGGTGACGGAAAGGGCCGCCGCGCCGCGCTTGCCGAGTTCGAGCAGTTCGGGCCGCCCGAGCTGGCGCAGCCTCAGGACGTGCAGCCGCGAAAGCAGCTGGCGGGTCACGCTGAAAGAGGGGTTTTCCGTGGTCGTGGCGATCATCGTGAGATCGCCGGACTCCAGCAGCGGGAGGAAGAAGTCCTGCTGCGCCTTTGAGAAGCGGTGCAGCTCGTCGAGCACAAGAATATCGACGCCGGTAAGCTGGCGCCGGAGCTGCTGCAAGCCGGCCTCGGGAGCGCTCAGGCGCAGGACGTTGCCGCCCCGGGCGCGTGCGAGCAGGAGGGCCAGCGTGGATTTGCCGCAGCCCGGAGGGCCGAACAGGAGCAGGCTTGGAAGGCGCGGGCCTTCCAAGAGCGTGGTCAGGCGCTCGGCGAGGTGGCTCTGTCCGACGAAGAGAGCCAGTTCGGAGGGGCGCAGGCGTTCAGGCAGAGGCTGAGACAGGGACATGAAGGCTCCAAGCTTGCCCGCCGGGGCGGGTATCGTTAAGCGTCGGCGCTTTCGAGGACGACTTCGTCCCTGCCGTCGCGTTCTTCCATAAGGACATTGACCTTTTCAGAGCGGGCCGTGTTGATTTTGCGGCCCACGTAGTCGCCGTGGATGGGCAGTTCGCGGTGGCCGCGATCCACGAGGACAAGGAGTTCCACCGTTTTGGGGCGGCCATAGTCGAGGATGGCTTCCAGCGCGGCGCGGATCGTGCGCCCGGTGAACAGCACGTCGTCGACGAGGATGACGTTTTTATTGTCCAGAGGTGTGGTGATGTTGGACTCGCCGATGGTGGGGCGGGCGTGCATCGTGGTCCAGTCGTCCCGGTACAGGTTGATGTCCAGCGTGCCGAAGGGCAGCTTTCGCCCGAGCTTGTCTTCCAGCACCTTGCCGAGGCGGACGGCGAGGTCGACCCCGCGCCGCTGGATGCCCAGCAGTACGGTCTGTTCACAGTCTCCGTGACGTTCCATGATCTGGCAGGCGAGACGGTCGAGAACGCGGGCGATCTCGTCGGCATGAAGAAGGACGGTGGTTTTCATGGGCAACTCCTCTTGAGGTCCGGGCACGTGTGCCGCGAGGGGACGGGCTCCCGCGCGCCTTGAGATCGTCAGGATATACTATTCCCTGTAGAGTGAAAAGATCGGATTTGTCCATGAAATACACGGGGACGGCCCCATGGGGCGGCTCCGGCGGGGCAAAGGAGGCTTGACAAGGACCGCCCGGCAACTATGTTATCCCCACTCAGGCCGTCGCAGCGAGGGCCTGTAACAGCCCGCGTGTCCGGGAGAACGGCCTTCCCGCCCAAAGGGCGTTAAGCCGGAACCGCCAATCTTAACAAATCCCGAAAGCAGCCGCAGAAAGCCTTTATCGAAAGACTGAAAGCGACGGATGAGGCTGCGTTGGAGGACCTGATGATCTCTCTTACCGAAGAGGCTCGCAAAGAGCTTGAAGCGTATTTTGAAGGCAAGGAAAAGACCCCCATCCGGGTGTACCTTGCTCCCGGCGGCTGCAGCGGACCCCGCTTGGCCCTCGCCCTTGACGAACCCGGCGAGGACGACGAAACGTCCGAGGACAACGGCCTGACGCTCTGCATCAATAAGGAACTGGCCGAGAAGGTCGGCGCGGTGACCGTCGGCATGACCCATATGGGTTTTGTGGTCGAATCCGAAATCCCCCTGCCGAGCGGCGGCAACGGCGGCTGCTCGTCCTGCTGCGGCGGCTGCGGCAGTTCCGGCGGCTGCCATTAGGTTTGAACCGCGGGACGGTTCTTAAAGGCCCTCCCGTGCCGATTCTGCCCAGAGGCGGACCATCCGGCGGGGTTTCCGTTGCGCAAAAAGCGATTCCGTGAGAAAAGCCCTAACGAAAGGTTCCCTTGCCATTTGGCTTTTGTACATTACCTTCTGAAGAAGACGGATATGGCGCTTTCCCGCATTTGTCCGTTTCCCCTCTTCATCATTTATTCCGGAGGAAACAACCATGTTTACGATTAGCGAAACAGCTTCCCACGAGCTGGAAGCGTATTTTGCCGACAAGGAAAAAACGCCTATCCGCGTGTATCTCGCCGCTGGCGGCTGACGCGGCCCGCGCCTCGCTCTGGCTCTGGATGAGCCTACTCCCGAAGACAAGGTTTTTGAGCAGGACGGATTTACCTTTTGCATCGCCGGCGATCTTCTTGAAACCGTGGGCGGCGTGAGCATCGACCTGACGTACATGGGCTTTTCCGTCGAACCCGAAATTCCCCTTGCCAATACGGGCGGGAGCAGTTGTGGCGGAAGTTGTTCCTCCGGCAGCTGCGGCACCCACTAGCTCCCATAGCATTTGACGACAAAAAGGCGGCGTTCCGAAGAACGCCGCCTTTTTTCGTGTAGGAAGCCCGTCCCTTGATTGCGTGGGGACGCCTGCGGTTAAGAGCGCTTTTGGCGGCGCCTTTGATGGCAGCAGGGACACCCGCCGGTATGCAGCACGCCTTTTTCCTCCGCCTTGGCAAGCAGCCAGACGACGGCGACGAGAAAGGCGAGCGTCAACAGGACGGACACGTTAGATGCCCAGGTTGTTGTAGCCGCAGTCCACGAACATGATTTCGCCGGTCACGGCGGAGCCGAGATCGGAAGCGAGGAAGACGGCGGCCTTGCCCACGTCTTCGGTGGTCACGTTGCGGCGGAGGGGGGCGTGTTCTTCAATGTGATTGAAGATCTGCTTGAAGTCGGAAATGCCAGAGGAAGCCAGCGTCTTGAGGGGGCCGGCGCTGATGGCGTTGATGCGCACGTCCTTCGCGCCGAGATCGACGGAAAGGTAGCGGACCGAAGCTTCAAGGGCCGCTTTGGCGACGCCCATCACGTTGTAGTTGGTGATGATTTTCTGAGCGCCGTAGTAGGTCATGGTGAGCACGGACGCGCCGGGGTTCAGCATGGGCTCGAAGGCATGGCAGAGCGCGGTCAGGGAATAGGCCGAGACGTTCAGGGCCGTGGCGAAACCGTCGCGGGAGGTTTCGATGAAGCGCTTGGTCAGGTCTTCACGGTTGGCGAAGGCGACGGAATGGACGAGCACGTCCACGCTGCCCCATTTTTCTTTCACGAGCGCGGCGGCGGCGGCGATGTCCTCGTCGCTGGTCACGTCGCAGGGGAAGATAAACTCACCGCCGAGTTCTTCGGAGATGGGTTCCACGCGCTTGTGGATGGCTTCACCGGCATAGCTGAACGCCAGCCGGGCGCCTTGTTCCTTAAAGCAGGAAGCGATTCCGTACGCGATGCTTCTGTTGTTGGCTACCCCGAAGATGAGGCACTTTTTGTCTTTCAACAGCATGGTTTCCTCGTAGTTGGTACTGAGTGGAAAAGGGGCCTCCGGCGGCCGGGGAAAAGCTCCCCCAGTGACGGGCAAACCGGAAATCCGTGAATCTCCCTTCCGCCGTCGGCGGAAAGGCGGTTTCCAGGCTGCGAAGAGGCCGGTAATGAGTGGTGCGGAAATTCCCGCGAACGGGCTTGATGGCATCAGCCATACGCGCCCGGCAAGCGTTTCCGCCGCCCGGTTTTCCGCCTGCCGAGTGTTGCGGGCGGAGTGCGGGCAAGCTCAGAGGAGGCTCTTTGAGATAAAGAGTTCCTCCTCCGGTTTTCCCTCATTTTATATTAGAGAGCAAGCTCGGAGCCGGTCAGAATGCGGTAGGCTTCGAGATATTTGTTCTGGGTGGCTTCGACCACCTCCTTGGGCAGGGCGGGCGGCGGCGGGGTCTTGTCCCACGGCTGTCCGGACAGCCAGTCCCGGAGGTACTGCTTGTCGAAGCTCGGCTGGCTCTGGCCCGCCTTATAGCCCTCGGCGGGCCAGAAGCGGGAGGAGTCGGGCGTCAGCACTTCGTCGATGAGGATCAGCTCGCCGTCGACCATGCCGAACTCGAACTTGGTGTCGGCAATGATGATGCCGCGGCTTTCAGCCCACGCGCGGCCTTCCTTGAAGAGGGCCAGGGCGATGTTCTCGATCTGATCGGCGATGTCCTTGCCGAGGATTTCCGCGGCCCGGGCCGTGGAAATGTTCTCGTCGTGCTCGCCGAGTTCCGCCTTGGTGGACGGGGTGAACAGCGGCTGTTCGAGGCGGGCCGACTCCAGCAGGCCCTCGGGCAGCTTGTAGCCGCAGACGGAACCTGTGGCCTTGTAGTCCTTCCAGCCGGAGCCGGTGATGTAGCCGCGCACGATGCATTCCACCGGCAGGGGCTTGGCCTTCTTCACGAGGACCGAACGGCCTTCCAGTTCTTCGCGGTAGGGGGCCAGCGCGGCGGGGAACTTGTCCACGTCGCTTTCGATGAGGTGGTTCTTGACGAGGTGGGCGAACTTCTTCATCCAGAACAGGGTGATCTGGTTGAGGATGACGCCTTTGTACGGGACCGGCTCGTTCATGATGACGTCAAAGGCGGACATGCGGTCCGTGGTGACGATGAGCAGGGTGGAGTCGTCGATATCGTAAATATCGCGGACCTTACCTCGGTTGAGCAAGGGGAATTCCTTGATGTCGGTCTTGGTCGTGACTTTCATGTGACGTCCTTTGAGCGTTGGCGTGGGTTGAACGTTGACGGAATTATTGCTTCCGGCATTCCATCGAGCGGGCATGGGCTTCGAGCTGCTCCATGCGGGCGAGCCGGGCCACGGCGTCCGCATGGGCGGCGGCGAAGGCGGGGCTGGCGGCGATGATGCTGGTGCGTTTGCAGAAGGTCTGTACGGAAAGGGCCGAGGAGAAACGGGCCGTGCCGAGCGTGGGCAGCACATGGTTGGGCCCGGCGAAGTAGTCGCCGAGGGGCTCCGGCGCGTAGGGGCCGAGGAAGACCGCGCCCGCATGACGGATACGGGGCAGCACGGACCACGGCTCGCGCATCAGCACTTCGAGGTGCTCCGGGGCCACGCGGTTGGCGAGGGCGATGGCGGCGTCCATGTCCGGCACGAGGACCACGGCGCTCCAGTCGGCCAGCGATTTGCGCACGATGTCGGCACGGGGCAGGGTGGCTGACTGGCGTTCCAGTTCCGCGATGACGGCATGGGCCAGAGCCTCGTTGTCCGTAATGCAGATGGCGGAGGCCAGCGCGTCGTGTTCGGCCTGCGAGAGCATGTCGGCGGCGAGCCATTCGGGGTTGGCGGAATCGTCGGCGAGGACAAGCACTTCGCTCGGCCCGGCGATCATGTCGATGCCCACCCGGCCCTGCACGAGCCGTTTCGCGGTGGTCACCCAGATGTTGCCCGGCCCGGCGATGACGTCCACGGGCGCGACGGTTTCGGTGCCGTAGGCGAGCGCGGCGATGGCCCACGCCCCGCCCATGCGGTAGATTTCATGCACGCCGAGCAGGTACGCGGCGGCGAGGATATGCGGATTGAGGGTGCCGTCGGCGCGGGGCGGCGTGACTACGGCGATTTCGCGGACGCCCGCGGCCTGCGCCGGGATGGCGGTCATGAGCAGGCTCGAGATGAGCGGCGTGTTGCCGCCACGCCCTCCGGGGACATAAAGGCCCGCGCGGTCCACAGCTTCGATCTTCTGGCCGAGGATCGTGCCGTCGTCGCGGGTGAGGAACCATGAGCGATCTTTTTGGGCTTCATGGAAGGCGCGGATGTTGTCCGCCGCCTGTTTGATGCAGTCGAGGCTTTCGGCGGGAATGTCGCGGGCGGCCTGCTCCAGATCCTCGGCGGGCACGCGCAGGGGGGGCCGCATGTCCGGACAGTCGAACCGCCGGACATACTCGAGGACGGCGCTGTCGCCGCCCTTGCGGACCGCGTCCAGCATGGCACGCACATCCGTTTCCACGGTCTGATCGGGGTTGTCGCGGTTTTCCAGAAGCCGCAGCAGTTCCGGCCACATGGCTTCTGACGACAGCGACAGCAAACGACACGTCATGATGACTCCTTGGGCCTCCGGCGGACCGGGGGCGTCTCCGGGGCTCCCCGGATGATGAAGAGGCTTGGTAAGAACAGATGACTTTAGAGCAGGAACGTCGGAAAGTCGAGCCTCACGCCGAGCGTTTTCCCAAGTGGATTTCTAGGATTGGCGCGGGCAATGGGCGGGATCGTTTTCCGTTTTCGTTTTTTGATTGTGCGTCACGCTCTTTACGCAGAGGCGGAAACAGGGTATCGCCTTGCTCATGAAGAGAGTGTTTTTTCTTTTTGGAACCATCATCGGCGTGCTCGTGGCCCTCGGCCTCGCAGCCGTGGTTGGCGTCTATTTTTGGGCTGTCCGGGATTTGCCGGGGTTTACCCGTATCGCCGATTACCGTCCCGCACTCACCACCACCGTTCTGGCGCGTGACGGGAGCGTCATCGGTTCTTTTTACCGGGAAAACCGTTTCCTCATTTCGCTCGATCAGATGCCCAAGATGCTCCCCAAGGCTTTTTTGGCCGCTGAGGACGCTGAATTCTATGAACACGAGGGCGTGAACCCGGTCGCCATTTTCCGCGCCTTCCTCATCAACCTCCAGTCCGGCACAAAGCGCCAGGGCGGCAGCACCATCACGCAGCAGGTGATCAAGCGCCTGCTCCTGACGCCTGAACGCAGCTACGAGCGCAAGATCAAGGAAGCCATCCTCGCGTACCGTCTGGAGCATTACCTTTCCAAAGATGAAATCCTGACAATCTATCTGAACCAGACCTTCCTCGGGGCCAACGCGTACGGCGTGGAGGCTGCGGCTCGGACGTACTTCGGGAAGAACGCCAAGGATCTCACGCTGGCCGAATGCGCCCTCATCGCGGGCCTGCCCAAGGCTCCCTCCCAATATAACCCCTACCGTGACCCGAGTGCCGCCATCGGTCGCCAGCACTACGTGCTGCGCCGTCTGCGCGAGCTTAACTGGATCACGGAAGCCGAGTACGACGCCGCGCTCAAGCAGCCGCTGGTGTTCAAGCAAATGGCGGACGGCATGGGCCGTCAGGGGGCATGGTATCTGGAAGAGGTGCGGCGTCAGCTTATTGATCTGTTCAGCGAGGAAAACGCCAAAAGGCTCGGCATCGAGTTGCCCGTGTATGGCGAGGATGCCGTCTATCAGATGGGCTTTACCGTGCAGACGGCTATGAGCCCTCCGGCGCAGATGGCGGCGGATGAGGCGTTGCGTTCCGGGCTGGAAGACTTTACCCGCCGTCAGGGCTGGCAGGGGCCGGTGGAAAAGATCCCGGTGGCGGACTTGAAAGAGCGCATCGAAAAATCGCATTTCTCCCCCGACATGCTGGCGAACGGCGAACGGGTTAAGGGCATCGTCACCCGGATCACGGACAAGGGTGCGGACATACGTCTCGGCAAGTACAGCGGGTTCATCGATAACGCGCAGCTGAGCTGGGCGAAGAAGACGCTCCGCAGCAAGCAGAAGTTCCTTGAGTCCGGTGATGTCGTTTGGGTGGCCGCCGTCAGCGACCCCAAGAACCCGTACAATCCGGATGAGGCCGAACTGAACAAGCCTATCCGCCTGTCGCTCCAGTGCGTCCCGGAATTGCAGGGCGCGCTCATTTCCATTGAGCCTGAGACGGGTGACGTGGTGGCGATGGTCGGCGGCTATAGTTTTCAGGAAAGCCAGTTCAACCGCGCGACGCAGGCGTTCCGGCAGCCGGGGTCGTCCTTCAAGCCCATCGTCTACTCCGCCGCGCTGGACAACGGCTTTACGGCGGCCTCCGTCATCCTCGACGCGCCCGTGGTGCAGTTCCTTGAGAGCGGCGACGTGTGGCGTCCGAGCAACTACGAGAAAAACTTCAAGGGGCCGCTCCTGCTGCGCACGGCGCTGGCCCTGTCCCGCAACCTGTGCACTATCCGCGTGGTGCAGCAGATGGGGGTCCAGAAAGTCATTGAGCGAGCCAAGGATCTGGAGCTGGAGCCGCATTTCCCCGAAGTGCTGTCGGTCAGCCTCGGTGCGGTCGCGGTTACGCCGCTGAACATGACGCAGGCCTACACCGCCTTCGCCAACGGCGGCATGGTCAGCAAGGCGCGGTTCATCCTCTCGGTCAAGAACTTCTGGAACGAGACCATTTATGAGTCTCAGCCCGATTTGCGTGATGCCATTTCCCCGCAGAACGCTTATGTGATGTCCTACCTGCTCAAAGAAGTGGTGAACGCGGGCACGGCGACGAAAGCCAAAGTGCTCGGACGGCCCGTCGCGGGCAAAACCGGGACCAGCAACGACTGGAAGGACGCGTGGTTCATCGGCTTTACGCCGCATCTCGTGACGGGCATGTACGTCGGGTACGACCAGCCCCGGACGATGGGCCGTAGCGGCACGGGGGGCAGCATGGCTCTTCCGATTTTCGTCGAGTACGCGAAATCGGCGTTTCAGGCGTATCCGCCGGATGACTTTGAGGTGCCGGACGGGATTTCCTTTGCGAACGTGGACCAGACCAGCGGGCATCTCGTGGGGAGCGGCGGGTTGCGGCTCCCCTTCTATACGGGCACGGAGCCCGGTTCCAGCACGTCCGAGGAAGCCATTTCCGGCGTGAACACTCGCGGCGAGGATTTGCTGAAGCAGATGTTTTAGCTGAATGAGAAGCTTGGGGGAAGGGAGGGGAAACCTTTCTGAAGAAAGGTTTCCCCTCCCTTCCCCCAAACCCCCATCCCTCCTCTTCCCAAGACTTTCGACGTTATCGAATCCCTGTTCACGACATTCCCTGTTGATTGAGGGAGCGCGTTGAGCAGGGTCTTTTTTTAGAAGGTGGAGAAGCGGGAGCGGAGGAAGGTTCTTTCAGGCTGCTGGCGGAAAAGGACACAGTGGAGCTGGCTATGGAAAAGATTTTTTATTTGGGCATGATGATTGCGGCGGGGCTGCTGTTCGGGCTCCAGTCGCCGATCAACGCGCAACTGAGCCGCTCCGTGGGCGTACTGGAGGGGAGTTTCCTTTCGTTCCTCGGCGGCACGCTGGTCCTTGGGCTCGCCATGCTGTTTTTCGGCAAAGGGCATGTCGGCGGCGTATTCGGCGTTCCTGCGTGGCAATTGGTCGGCGGTTTGCTCGGGGCGACCGTGGTATTCAATACGATTCTCTGTGTGCCCCATATCGGCGTCCTGCCCACCCTGATGGCCATGATCCTCGGAAACCTGATCATGGGCTGCATCATTGACCATTTCGGTTGGTTCGGCATTCCCGTGACGCTGTTTACGTGGAGGCGTTTCTTGGGCGTCCTGCTGGTCTTGCTTGGCCTCCTCATAGCTTTTAAACGCTGATTTCTTTCAATATCATTTGCCTCATCCTATCTCTGCCCCTTACTTCTTTTCTTTCTCTTGCCCAAACGAAAGGCCGCTCGAAATGCTTCGAACGGCCTTTTCCGATTTTTATGAGCAGTGAAACGGGGACTCCCTCCGCGCCGCCTCCCCACCAGTCAAAAGTCTTGGGAGGATGAGGGAAGGGGGTGTGGGGGAGGGGAGAAGGCAACCCTTCTCCAGAAGGGTTCCTTTTCTCCCTTCCCCCACATAACTTAATACGCGTGATCGTCCTTCTGGAGGCTTTCGGGGGTCACCTTGTGGGCGAAGGTGTAGTACACCCACGCCTGATAGGCGATGACCACGGGGATGCAGCAGAGGGTTACGCCAAGCATGATCTTGAGGGTCAGCTGGCTGGACGCGCCGTTGAAGACCGTCACGCTGTACGCGGGATCGATGCTGGAGATGATGATGCCGGGATACATGCCGAGCACGCCGAAGAAGGTCACGGTAATGATGAACAACGCGCTGAAGAACCACGCGCCGAGCAGGTTGTCGGCCCAGATCATTACCCGGACGGTGAGCAGGGAAGCCACCGCAAGGATCGGGAAGATGAGCAGCGTGGGATGCTCGGCGTAGTTGGCGTACAGATTGGTGTAGAACGCGGTCAGGGCGAGGAAAAGCAGGGCCACGGCGAGGACCAGAGGCCAGACCACCTGCGCCGCGCCGACGGCGCGTTCATGGATGTCGCCTTCGGACTTGAGGGCCAGCCAGAGGGCGCCGTGCATACAGAAAATCAGCACGAAGAAAATGCCGCCCGCGAGGCCGTAGGGGTTCAGAAGCTTGATGATGTTGCCGTGGTACACGCCGTTGCCGTCGATCGGGATGCCCATGAACAGGTTGGCGAAGGCCACGCCGAGCAGCAGCGCGGGCAGGAAGTTGCCGAGGAACTGGCAGGCGTCCCAGAACTTGCGCCACTGGGGGCAATCCTTCTTGTTGCGGAACTCGAAGGACACCGCGCGGAAGATCAGGGCGAAGAGCAGGATGAGCAGCGGAGCGTAGAGCGCGCTGAACATCACCGCGTAGGCCTTGGGGAAGGCGGCGAAGGTCACGCCGCCGGCCGTGATGAGCCACACTTCGTTGCCGTCCCAGTAGGGGCCGGCAGCGTTGTAGATGATGCGTTTTTCTTCATCGTTCTTGGCAAGGAAAGGCAGCAGGGTCCCCATGCCGAAGTCGAAGCCGTCCAGGACAAAGTAGACCGCCCAGAGCAGTCCCCACAAAACAAACCAAGTGGTTTCAAGCATATTGGTAATCCTCTCTTAGGGTAGGGATGGCGGGGCTAGGCCTGCGCTTCAGGGGCGGCTTCCGGGCCCTTCTTGGCATACTTGCGGAGCAGGTAGATGTCCAGAATGCCGAGGAAGGTGTAGATGACGATGAAAGCCGCGAGCGAGAGCCCTACAGAGGACGTCGGGACCGGCGACACGGCGTCGGAGGTCCGCATGAGGCCATAAACAATCCACGGCTGGCGGCCTATTTCGGCCACGGCCCAACCGGCCATGATCCCGAGGTAGGGCAGGGGGATCACGTAGATCAGCGCCTTCATGAGCAGGGGGTGGTTTTCGAGATCCTTTCTCCACCACCACGCGGCGATGGCCAGCAACACGAAGAGGCCCGCACAGGCTACCATGAAGCGGAAGGAGAGGAAGGTGGGAAGGACTGGAGGAATGTCGTCGGCGGGGAAGGCGTCGAGGCCCTTCACTTCCGCGCTCGGGGAATTGAAGGCCAGCAGGCTCAGCAGGCTCGGGATGGGCAGGGCCTGAATGCTGTTGGTGCGGTTGGCCTGATCAGGCCATGTGAGGAGATACATGGGGACGTGGGTGCCGGTTTCCCAGTGGGATTCCATGGCGGCGAGCTTGGCGGGCTGCATTTCCGCGACGATCTGCGCGTGATGGTGGCCCTGAAGGCCGAGCAGCAGGACGAGGATCAGGGTGAAGGGCGCGGCGATGCGCACGGAACGCTTGAACAGATCCAGCTCGTTCTTGCGGAGCAGGTGCCACGAGGAGACGCCGAGCACAAAGAAGCCGCCGAGCATCCATGCGGCGAAAATCGTATGGAAATATTGGCTCCATGCGAAGGGGTTGGTCACGACATCAAAGAAGCTGGACAGCTCGGCGCGGCCGTTCTTGATGACGTAGCCGACGGGGTTCTGCATCCAGCCGTTGGCGAGGATGATCCACAGGGCGGACAGGTTCGAGGCGATGGCCACAAGCCAGATCGCGGTCAGGTGGACCTTCTTGCTCACGCGCTCCCAGCCGAACGCCCACACCGCAAGGAAGGTGGACTCAAGGAAGAAGGCGGCCGTGGCTTCGATGGCCAGCAGCGAGCCGAAGATGTCGCCCACATATTCCGAGTAGCGAGACCAGTTGGTCCCGAACTGGAATTCGAGGGTGATCCCGGTCACGACGCCGAGGACGAAGTTGATGAGGAACAGCTTTCCCCAAAACTTGACCATTCTTTTGTACACTTCATTGCCCGTGCGGACGTAGAGCGTCTCCATGATGGCGAGAAGAACCACGAGTCCGAGGGTCAGCGGGACAAAGATGAAGTGGAAAAAGACGGTCACGGCAAATTGCAACCGTGACAGCATGACAACATCCATAGAATTCCCCCATGATTTTGGTTTCCGGCCGGAAGCCGGATCATTGCCGGAGCCCAGTCTCCTCAGGCTCCTTTGAAAAGTATATGATATTAGGCCGCATCGGAAAGAATTCTTCCCTAAAACGGCGCGTGGAGGCGGTTTTCTCAGTCCGGACCCGTCTCCTCTCGCTCACGAACGCTTCCGCGCGATGCCCCGCGCATTGCCTTCGCCGCCGGAACGGGAGGCGGGGGAAAGCCCGAAGGCTTCCCCCCGGAACATCAGCACTTCGCCTTGAGGGCCTCGGCAACGGTCTTGCCGAGCGCGACGCACTGGGACAGGCCTTCATGCTTGGGCACAAACAGGCACTTCACAGGGTCGGCGGGCATATCCATGTTCATGGATGCGAGCCATTCCTGAATGATCTTCGGCGATTCGCCGGACCAGCCGTAGGAGCCGAACGCGGCGCCCACGCGGTTCAGGGGGCGGAGGCCCTTCATGTAGGTCAGCACGTCGGCGATGCCGGGCAGTACGTTGTTGTTGTGCGTGGCGGAACCCACGATGACCGCGCCGCAGTCGGCGAGTTCGGTCATCACGTCGCTGTGGTGGTTCTTCTGGATGTCGATGATGCGGACGGGCACGCCTTCGTCTTCAAGGCCGGAGGCGATGGCGGAGGCCATGATGCCGGTGGAGCCCCACATGGAGTCGTAGACGATGACGGCGCGCTGCTTCGGCTTCTGTTCGGCAAGGGCGCGGTAGGTGTCGAGGATGTACTTGCAGTCGTCCTTGCCGCGCCAGATGAGGCCGTGGTCGGGGGCGATCATTTCGATGTCGAGCTTCAGGGCAGCCACAAGCTCAAGCGTCTTGAGGACCTGCGGGGAGAAGGGCAGGACGATGTTGTAGTAGTATTCCTTGATCGCCTTTTCCAGCACGCAGCGGTCGTACTGATCCGAAAAACGTTCGGAGGAGGCGATGTTCTGGCCGAAGGCGTCGTTGCTGATAAGGAGCTTGTCTTCGGGGATGTAGGAAACCATGCTGTCGGGCCAGTGCAGCATACGGGTTTCCACGAAATGGATGTTCCGCTTGCCGATGTTGATGACGTCCCCGGTCTTGACCACTTCGATGGGCCAGCCGGTGGTGTCGAACTGGGCTTCCATGAAACGCTTGCCGATGGTCGACGTGATGATCTTCTCGGGCTTGCAGCGCTCGACGAGCTGGCACAGGGCCCCGGCGTGGTCTTTTTCGGTGTGGTTCACGACGATGTAGTCGACCTTGTCGAGCGGCATCAGCTTGGCGAGGCGGCAGAACATGGTTCCGGCGTAATCGTTGTCCACCGTGTCGAACACGACGTTCTTCTCGTCGCGGACGAGATAGCTGTTGTAGGTCGTGCCGCGCGGGGAACGGCTGTAGCCGTGGAAGTTGCGCTTGTTGTAGTCGACGGCCCCGATCCAGAAAATATCTTTCGCCAGTTCAACGGGTTTCATAGTGACAAAATCCTTTCAGGCATGTTTGAGGTGAGCACAAAAACATGGGGGTGCGACGAAGCCCGTCACACCCCCTATTCTACGCGTTCAGACGAGCCGCTATCTTAGGCAGCGGAAAAGTCCGACTTGGAAGCGCCGCAGACGGGACAGACCCAATCTTCGGGCAGATCTTCAAAAGCGGTGCCGGGGGCGATGCCGCTGTCAGGGTCGCCGGCGGCGGGATCATATTCATAGCCACACACATTGCAAACATATTTCTGCATCGTTAATCTCCTGCCCGCGAAAGCGCTGCTCTTGCCTGCGGGGGTTAGAGGTGTAAGGAACATCTCCGACGGCACTGTTACAGCCAAAAAGAGCCGCCGTTGTCAAGTGGTCTATAGGTGCTTATGCCTTCCACAGGCCGTGGAGGTTGCAGTATTCGCGGGCGGAAACAACTTTGTCCACCGGGATGCAGAAATCGGCTTCGGGCGCGTCGCCGGGCTTCAGGAACTTCTTATAGCGCTTGCCGTCGGCGGTGGCGATTTCGATCCATTCGATCCAGTGGGTTTCTTCCATCACGTGAGGAGCGGAACCGACCTTGACCTTACAGCCTGCGCCGTTGGCTTCAATCACGGGCACATGCTTTTCCTTGGCGCCGTCGATGGCCTTGTCGGCCATAAGTTTCATGGGCTGGCCACAGCAGGAAAGCGGGCCGCCGCTGCCGGCGAAAAGCACTTCGATGACATTGCCGCAGAGTTCACACTTATAGATTTCAAACTGGTTAGCCATGAGAACCTTCCTTATGACAATGGTTGGCTGAATAAGGATCCTGTCTTTCTGGGAAGTACACCGGGAGCCGTTTTTTGACAATGAGAAATGGATATGGGGAATCCGGTTTCCCCTTCGTTTTGCCTATCGCTCCGTGGCTCAGAATGCCCTACTCGTGAAACGATAATAGTTCTTTTTATACTTACTGTCCAGCAAAAAAAGGGCGCCTTCCCCGGTTTTCCCCTGAAAGGCGCCTCAAGTCTAACGCTTCATAGCGTCAATCTCATGTCGGGTCAGGCGGTTGGCTTCCGCCCGCGCAGCCGGGCGTGACGATAAACGATGTGCAGCCGCGTGGCCAGCCAGTTGAGGACCAGCGGGGGGCTGACCATATAGTCCAGCGATTCCTGGCATTGCGCCAGCAGATCGTTGACATGGAGATGGCCTGCTTCGGGGAGGATGGCAAGACGCCGTCCAAGAGGCCCTCCATCCCGCCCGGCGTGGAGAGCGGCCTGTGCCTTCTGGACGGAGAGCACGATCCGGCGGGCCAGCGCCGCATCGACGGCACCCTTGCCGGACGTCTTGTCGAGCCACCCCTGCCCGGAGGCCATGAATTCCGCCAGCGCCTCTTCCCACTGGAACAGCTCCGGCGTCGAAGGCGTGCCGGCCTCGGGCCACGCCAGCGTGACGACCCAGCCACGGGAGACAAGCGTGGGGAGGAGGCGCTCCCGCTGCGGGGCGAGGAGCAGGAAACAAACGCCGGGCCGGGGCTCCTCCAATGATTTCAGAAGCGCGTTGGCGGCTTCCACGCCGAGGGACTGGGCTTCGGCGAGGATAACGACGCGCTTGCCGTCGCCGCGCGGCGCTTCCCCGAGGATGGTCCTCAGTTCGCGGACGGTTTCGATCTTGATGGAGCCTTCGCGCCCGTCCAGCACATACAGGTCGTGAAACAAATTCGCGCCGATCTGCAGGCAGGCCGGGCAATGCAGGCAGGGCGGCCGCCCTTCCGGGCAGTTGAGGCGGGCGGCGTGCCACAGGGCCACGCTGAAGCGCTCGGCCATACTGCCGCCTTCGAGGATCAGAACCTGCGGCGGATCGCTTGCCAGCTTGTTGAGCGCGGCGCGCACACGCTCCTGCCGCGCGTCAAGGGCGAGGGCAAAGGCGGCTTCCGCCTCCTCCCGGGTGGGGAGTTGTTCTTCTGTCGCTGTGCGGGTGGTTTTTACGGCCACTGTGCGTCCTTTGGTCAAAAAGAAAAGTCACGGGAAACGGATGCCGACGGGAAAAGGCCCTCCCGCCGCCCCTTCCCCGCACCAAACGGCGGGTTCCGAGGCGGAGGAAAGCCGCATATCCCGTTTGACGTAGCTGTTACAGAACTTCTTTTTGCTTTTCAACAGCGGGGAAAGGACAGGCGCGGCTCCCCGCCCGGCAATCCTCATACGGGGATCTCAGGATGCCTTCCCCGTCGGTTGAAGTTCCGGAGGGAGGCTGGAGACTCCGGCGAGCCTGTGAGAACACTCCCTTCAAGAAGCTTTCCCATACGGGTAGGCCCTTTCGACTCTGGAGCGGTTCGTTCGGCTGTATCACTCCAGAAAATTCCAGAGATCCGGCAAGTACAAAAGTCATTGCCAGAGGAGAGAGGTGGGAGCAGTGCTGGCAGGTTTGGGGAAAGGGACACTTTTTCAGAAACGTTCCCTTCCCCCAATTTCCCTGCTTTTTTAAAGGCAATCCGATATATGCCGCCTGCGCCTGAGCAGCGGACGATGGCCGTTGGAGAATCCGGCGCAGCGTTTGTTGAGTGTAAGGATATAGTTTTCGTAGCTGTCCAGGTAGAAGGACAGGGCGCGGGCGAAATTGCGCCCGAGCAGGCCGTCCACGAAAAGCTGGCTGACCTCCCGGACGCGGGACAAAATCCCTTGCGACCGGGCCACGATGACCCGTTCTTCGCGCGTCATGGTGCGAAGGATGGAGGTCAGCGTCTGCTGTGCACAAGGCTGATACAGCCAGAAATACATGAGATCCAGCGCATTGATGATGCTTTCCACTTGCAGGGAGCGGGCTTCCGTGGAGGTAAGCCGGGTAAATTCCTCGGGGCGGGACAACAGCGAAAGGATGTCCTGATCCGGGAAGGCCAGCTCCAGCTTGGCATAACAATCAAACAGGCGCTGCAATTTGGTTTCGTAGTCCCAGTACCGGAGCCGCCGATTGTTGCGCCAGTCGGCAAGGCCTTCGATGATGGCCGCCACCGTATCCGACGCCGTCTTGGAAATGATGGCCGCGCCGGGTTCGAGGATCAACAGGGGATCGGCCGTCGTGAAGAACGGCAGGAACAGGGCCAGCACGTCGTTGTAGAACACCGAAACCGGGATGGCGAGCAAGCTTCGGAAGAGGTTCCCGATGATGGCTTCCTTGGGGAAGCCCCGATAGATGTTGTGCAGCGAAATGTAGATGCTGTTCGCCCCGGCTATGATGGAGAAGACAAGGAACTGGTGATCCTTGACCGTCAGCCCCAGCCCGTCTTCCAAGAGCAGCACGCGGATAAAGTATTCCAGCAGGGGAACGGACAGCCCTGTGTATAGCAGGGAATCGCAAACGCGTGTCCAGCTTACATAATCGTTCCAGCGCAGGAGGGAGCGGCTCCACATGCCGCCTCCGCCGAGGATGGCCTGCGGAATGTTGCGCAGGCCGGTGATGAGGAACCACAGGGGCGCGCCGAACCACGCCAGCACCCACCATTCCTGTGTGTACAGGAAGGTCACCAGTGCCGGGATGAATCCCGCGAGCACTTTGAGCGTATTGGAAATGGGCGTGCTGAGGCGCGAGAAGCCGAGCCAGCGCGGGCGGGTCTTTTCCGTCCGCTCGGCGCGCAGGCCGTTGTTCAGCTCGCCGCCGATGCCGCCCATCGTGATGACGTTGCCTTCCTCTCCGATCTGGGTAATGCCGGAAATGGCCCGCCATTCCTTGGTGCAGCGGAGCCCGAAATGTCCGAACCCCCAAATGCGGCGCAAGCGCGGACCGAGCCAGCGCATGAAGGACGAATAGCGTTCCTGTTCGGCGTAGGTTTCGCGGAATTCCAGCGACAACGACACCGGAAGGTAAATGGGCCGGAACTGCTTGCCCCGGGCGATCTGCCTGCGCGCGCCGTGGGGAAGGGTTTCGGGCATGGCAAGGCCCATGCCGTGCCGCACGCCCGAATGGCTCGTGGAGTCCGTCCCGATGCGGATACGCAGGGGCGCGACCTTGTACGGGGCCTGCAGCGAAGGGATGTTGCGCAGGATGATACGGAATTTGGCGCAGCGTTCCTTGTCCTTTTCGGAAGACGAGGCTTCCAGCGTACGGATCATGCCCCGCAGTATCTGTTTGAGGTGCAGGACGCTGCCCTTGTTGATGGCGATCTGGAGATCGTTGATCGCGGTGAGGTGCCGGAGATGGCCTTCCTGCCATTCCTTGAGGTTGAACAGCTCCAGATGGGTGATCATGCCCTGGCAGTCCCAAAGCAGTTCCAGCACGTCCTCGGCGGTAAGTTCCGCAAGCTGGAGCGTGATGCGGTACCCGCTGCGCAGGCAGGAGAGCCAGTCAAGCAGCACATGGGGCGGCATCCTGAGCAGTTCCGGCGTGTCCGGCGCGTTGTCCGGCACGTCGGGAGAGGGCAGCTCGGGATTGCGTTCGGGCTTGAGCCACGTTTCCATGATCACTTCGGTCGTGAGCATGTCCATGCGCCGGATAAGCTGTGCGATCTGGCTCTGGCGTTCGCTGGTGGCGGTGAGGGCTTCCTCCTGCAATGCCTTGACCCGCTGGACAAGGTGCTTGAGGAGCGTCTTGTGCGCGTATTCGGCGAGATGGAGGAACGAGGTTTGCCCGGTCCCCACATAGGCAAGGAACGCCTCGGGCTCAAGAAGCGGAACGGGGATTTCGAGCTCCTCGGCCAGAGCCGGGGCGTGCTTGGCGTTCCACAACTGGAGCGTATCCATGACGTGGCGCTGCATCCAGAGGGATGCCTTGCGCCCTTCGTTCATGAGGGCGACCATAGGCCGCTCGGCGAGGAAGGACAAAAACGCCTCTGGATCGGAGAAGCCGCGCGGGGCCCAGACGAAACAGACGAAGCGATCCCGGAAAGGCGTGCGGAACTCCAGGCCGATGCGGACGTCGACGCCCATGATCTCGGCGGCTTGCAGCAGTTCGCGCGCGGCGGCTGGCTCAACGTAGTTGTAATAGACGACGGTGATATACCGGATGCCCTTGATCCATGCGTCCATGATCAGGTGCGTCGCGTTTTTGCGGCCCTTGGTGTTGGCGTCGTGGACGTGGTGGTCCACGGTAAGCTGGTTCCACTCCTCGGGCATTTCCAGCAGATGGTATGTGTTCAGGAACTGGCGCACGAGGCGGGGGTTCCCGGACGTGACCTTCCTGAAATCGTGCACGAGCTTGAGCTGCGTCAGCTCATCCTGGCGAGACCGGATGATCTCCTTCATGATCTGGATGAGGACGCGGCCCGTATTGTACCGGAAGGGCGTGCGGGCGCTGTGCAGCACCTCGTCGCGGAGGATGCGCAGGGCCATGAGCCGGTCCGGAGCGCCGCCGGCTTCGAGGTTGCCGAGCAGGTTGATGACCGCGTGGGCCATCCTGTACTCGTGGGTCGTCGTCAGTTCCAGGATGCCATGCGGATGAAGATTGGCGTCAAAGACCTTGTGCTCAAGGTCCTGCGAGGGGCCGTGATCGATCGTTTCGTTGATCATACGCAGGAGTTCACGATCCTGCTTGTCGAAAAAAAGTGTTCCGAGCATGGGCAATCCTGAAGGCGAAAAAGGGGAAATAACAAGAGAAATGATTCAAAGGGTGAAACGTCCCTTCTAGTCAAAAAAAGAACAAGCGTCAACGGCCCCCCTGCGGAGAGGGCGGGGCTAGCACCTTTTTTACGCCGTATAGGGAAAAAAGAAAGTGTGGCAGCAAAAATCCCCGCCGGATGAACTTCCACCGGCGGGGATTCTGAAGCGCCTTTTTTGCTTGTGCCTACCTGGTCCACACCTCAAGGAACGCCTTGGCGGTGTTGCCTTTGTCGAGATGTTTCAAGAGGGCGCTGCCGAACACGGCGGCGTCGGGCCGGATGTCGGCGGGAATGGCGGCAAGCTGGTCCGGGTGCTGCAAACCGAAGCCCAGAGCCAGCGGCAGGTTGAAGGCTTTCCGCGCCCGGCGCAGCGTCTCTTCCACTTGCGGCGGCAGTCCCGTGCGCGCCCCGGTCGTGCCGAGGACGGAGACGACGTACACGTAGCCTTCTGAAACGGCGGCGTATTCGCGCATCCTTTCTTCCGATGTGTTCTGGCCGACCAGCGCGATCAGATCGATGCCGTGCGCTTTCAGCGTGGTTCGGACAGGGGCGCTTTCGTCAAGCGGCAGATCCGGCACGATGCAGCCGGAGACGCCCGCTTGTGCGGCATCGGCGGCGAAGCGTTCCAGCCCGTACTGGAGGAACGGATTGAGGTAGCCCATGAGCACGATGCCCGCCTTGAAGTTCCCGGCGCGCTGCTTGAGGCCGTCCATGATCCAGTTCAGGCTGACGCCCTGTTCTAGCGCGCGGCGGGAAGCGTCCTCCACGACCGGGCCGTCGGCCACGGGATCGGAGAACGGCACGCCGATTTCGATCACGTCCGCGCCGTTGGCGTCCAGTTCTTCAATGATGCCCCAGAACGTGTCGAGCGTGGGGAAGCCTGCGGTGACGAAGGGAATGAGCGCCGTGCGTCCGGCTGTGTGCGCATCCCGTATTTTCTGTTCAAGAAAAGTCATGATGGTTCTCCTCGTTATGCCTCCGGCGGCAAGGGTGGCTACAGCCCCCCTTGACCCCCTGTCCGGGGGGAATAATTCCCCCCGGTCCCCCTTGGTTTTTGGGGTGGGGATATGTGTCTTCGGCATTTCGTATTTTAAGTATCTATTTGAAATTATTTTTTTATATTTTAATTCATCGATACGTCGCTATCATTAGATATGCAGATGTTGCTCCACGATGTCCATGTCCTTGTCGCCGCGCCCCGAGAGGTTGACGACGACATGCCCTCCTGCGGGAAGCTCGCCGTGGTGCCGGAGTACCCACGCCAGTGCATGGGAGGATTCCAGCGCGGGCAGGATGCCTTCGGTGCGGCAGAGGGTCTGGAAGGCGTCGAGCGCTTCGGCGTCGTTGGCGAGCCCGTAGTGGACGCGCCCAATGGCGCTCAGATAGGCGTGCTCCGGGCCGACGCCGGGATAGTCGAGCCCGGCGGAAACGGAATGCGAAGGTTCGATCTGTCCGTCTTTGGTCTGGAGGAGCATGGTCATCTGGCCGTGCAGGACGCCGGGCGTGCCGAGATTGATCGGCGCGGAATTGTAGCATCCCGGCTCACCGGTACCGGCCGCCTCAACGCCGATGATGCGTACGGATGCGTCATCCACGAACGGGTGGAACATGCCGATGGCATTGGAGCCGCCGCCCACCGCCGCGACGACCACATCGGGAAGCCACCCGGTTTTTTCCAGCATCTGGGCACGGGTTTCGCGCCCGATGACGCTCTGAAGATTCCGGACCAGCGTGGGGAAGGGGTGCGGACCCGCCGCCGTACCAAAACAATAGTGTGTGGTCTCCTGCGCGGCGATCCAGTAACGCAGGGCCTCGTTGATGGCGTCCTTGAGGGTCCGGGTGCCGCTCTGGACGGGCCGGACTTCAGCGCCGAGCAGCTTCATGCGCCGCACGTTGGAGGACTGGCGCTCCACGTCCTCGGCACCCATGAAAACGATGCATTCAAGCCCCAGACGGGCGGCGGCAGCGGCTGTCGCCACGCCGTGCTGGCCCGCGCCGGTTTCCGCGACCAGCGCCGTTTTGCCCATATGCTTGGCGAGCAGCGCCTGCCCGAGCGTGTTGTTGACCTTGTGCGCGCCGGTGTGCAGCAGATCCTCGCGTTTCAGCCACAAAGAGAAGCCGAGCCGTTTGGACAGAGTGGGGCAGTAGGTTAGGGGCGTTTCCCGTCCCGCGAAGTTGCGGAGCAGATCGTCCAGCTCCTCCTTGAAGGTGGGGGAGGGCATGATGTCCCGCATGGCCTCTTCCAGTTCCTGGAGCGGAGGCATGAGCAGTTCAGGAACGAAACACCCGCCGAATTCTCCGAAATAACCTTTTTTCATGACTATCCTCTCAGAGCCGTTAATGCGGCCCGCATACGTGAAGGGTCCTTGCGTCCGGGTTCGGATTCGAGACCGGAATTGAAATCCACTCCGCCAGGGACACAGGCCGCGACGGTTTCTTTGACATTTTCAGGAGTGAGCCCGCCGGCCAGCAGCCAGGTGCGGGGAGCGTTCAGGCCGCGCAGCCGTTCGGAACCGATCCGTTTTCCGCTGCCGCCTCCGGACATCCCCGCGTCAAGCAGGAACATTCCGGTTGATGCCGCGTGCCGGTTCATGGTTTCTTCCAGTGCCGCCAGATCGGGATAACGCTCGGGCCACAGTACCCTGATGAGACGTTCGGCCCCGAGCGTGCGGCTCAGGCGATTCGCGCAGGTCATCGACTGCTCTCCGTGCAGCTGGATGCGATCCAGCCGAGCGGCGCGGGCGGTTTCCTCGATGAAACGCATGTCGTCGGTCACGAACACGCCCACGCGGAGCATATCCCCGCTGTCCAGCGCGGCGGCCTGTTCCGGTGTCACCGCGCGGGGGCTTTGCGGGGCGAAGATGAACCCGCAGAGGTCCACTCCGAGCGCGGCGGCGCAGTCCAGATCCGCCTGTTCGCGCATCCCGCAGATTTTGATGATCAAGTCGTTCACTGTGGCTCCACTGGAAAATATTGGTGAAAACGGGACGGAAGAACCCAATTCTCTCTATCCTGCCCGCCAATCCCTCTTGAAAGCTCAGATAATCCGTACTCCCTCAAACAGGGATTCGATAAATACAAAAGTCTTTGGAAGAGGAGGGAAGGGGGGCTGGGGGAAGGGAGGAGAAAGCTTTTCTCCAGAAAAGTTTCTCCTCCCTTCCCCCGGTCTTACCTCTCCAACAGCCCCTTCAACGCCGCGCCGGGCGCGCCGCCGTCCATGAGGCTGGTCCCGACAAGCACGGCCTGGTAGCCGGCGCCGGCGGCCTGACGGAGATGATCCGAAGCGGAGATGCCGCTCGCCGCAATCCATGCTTCGTTGTCCCCGGCCTGATGGAACCGCTCCGCAAGACGGAGGCAGGCGGAGCGATCCACTTGCAGCGTATCCAGATCCCGGGCGTTCACCTGAATGATCCGTGCCCCGGATTCGCGGGCAAGGGCGAGATCGGCCTCATCGAAGATCTCAACCACGGCGTCGATGCCGTGCGCTTCCGCCTGCTCGCGCAGGGAGCGAAGCAGGGCCGCGTCGGGCGTCAGGCGGACGATGAGCAGCAGGGCCGAGGCCGGGGTTGCCGCCGTAGCCGCCACCTGTAACCGATCAAAGATGAAGTCCTTCCGCAACAAAGGCAGTCCGGGCGCGGACATGCGCTTGAGATACCCGAGCGTGCCCTTGAAATAGGTTTCCTCGGTCAGCACGGAGAGGCAGGAAGCACCGGCTTCGGCGTACTGCTTGGCCGCTTCTTCCGGCGGGAAATCCATCAGGATGTCCCCCCGCGAAGGGGACGCCCGCTTGAACTCCGCGATGACGTGGGGCCGGTTTCCGTTCGGAGCGCACAGGGCGTTTAGAAAGGACGGACGCTCGATCCGAAGCGGCAACGGCAGCATATTGATGTATTCGAGCTGGCGGAGCGCTTGTATCTCGGGCTGTTTCGCCGTTTTGAATTTCTCAAGCAGCATGGAGCACCCTCCCGCCCACGCCGGAAGCGAGGGCTTCGCGGGCTTTCGCTATGCAGGTCGCCAGCGGCAGCTTGCCTTCCAGCAGATAGATGCTCATGCCGACGTTGAGGGCGAGCATGTTGCGCATGGCTTCGGGGCCGCGTCCGGCGAGGAGTTCGCGGAGGACGGCGACGGCTTCGTCACGGCTGGACACGGCAAGGTCTTCGGGCGTGCACGCGGGGATGCCGTAGTCCGCCGGATCGAGGGTGAGCGGTTCGAGCTTGCCGTCGTCGAGGATGATCATTTCGTTCGGGCCGATGGGGGTTATTTCGTCATAGCCGCCCGCCCCGCAAACCACGGCGGCCCGGTGTACGGAAGACTGGGCCAGCGTTTCGGCCATGAGCTTCACGAGATTGGGCCGGGCCACGCCCAGCAGGATGTGCGTGGGGCGGGACGGGTTGATCAGGGGGCCGAGCAGGTTGAACAGGGTACGGATGCCGAGTTCGTTACGGATGGGCGCGATGTTGCGGAAGCAGGGGTGGAACCGCTGCGCGAACAGGAACACGAAGTTCTGGTCGTGCAGGATTTTGCCCACTTCGGCTGGGTTGACGTCCAGATTGACGCCGAGCCCTTCCAGCGCGTCGGCGCTGCCGCATTTGGAGGACACGGCGCGGTTGCCGTGCTTGACCACCTGATAGCCCATGCCCGCCAGCGTGAGCGCCGTGCCGGTGGAGCAGTTGAAGGACGAGCGCCCGTCGCCTCCGGTGCCCACGACTTCAATATAGGGGCCTTCGATGCCGTCCACGCGCACGGCCCGGGCCAGCGCGGCGCGGGTGGCGTGGGCCATTTCGAGCGGGCTTTCGCCCTTCATGCGCAGGCCCATGAGGAAGCTGCCCGCCTGAGAGGGGGTCATGGTGCCGTCCATGAGCGCCGAGAATCCGGCGGAAGCCATGTCAGCGGTCAGATCCTGTCCGCTGGCGAGGGTATCCAGAATGACGTTGATGGCGTTGGCGTCATTGCCCGCGGGCAGAATCGCCTTGGGGAAATTGCCGAGCAAGCGCAGCCCGTCCGGGGTCAGGATCGATTCCGGATGGAACTGGACGCCCACCCACGGGCGATCCTTATAGCGGAGGGCCATGATTTCGCCTTCGGGACCGTGCGCCGTGACCGTGAATTTGGCGTGCGCCTCGTCCACATCGGAACGGACGACCAGCGAATGGTAGCGCCCCACGCGCATGGGGTTCGGGACGCCTGAGAAAAGCCCCGAGCCGTCGTGCACGATTTCGGATGCCTTGCCGTGCATGATGCAGGGCCCGACCACGACTTCGGCTCCGGCGGCAAGGCCGAGGGCCTGATGGCCGAGGCAGACGCCGAGCACCGGGACTTTGGGATCGAGGATGCGGAGGACTTCCATGCAGTATCCGGCGTCCTTGGGATGGCCGGGGCCGGGGGAGAGGCACACCATGTTCAGGGACGGGTCCTGCGCCAGTTCGAGCAGCCGGGGATCGTCGTTTTTGACGACCACGGGATCTTGCCCGAGCGCGTAGAAAGCCTGCACGAGGTTGTAGGTGAACGAGTCGTAGTTATCGATGAGCAGGAACATGGTCTTCTCCGGTGGTGTTGAGCACGGTACGCATGATGGCTGATTTATTGTAGACTTCATTCCATTCGGCGACGGGGTCGGAGTCGAAGACGATGCCGCCGCCCGCCTGCCAATGGAGTTTCCCATCCTTTACCCACATGCTGCGGATGGTGATGCCGGTATCGAGGCTGACGTTGTCGTCGTCGAGCCCGAGCCAGCCGATGCAGCCCGCGTAGGGGCCGCGCGGAAGCTGTTCCGTTTCCGCGATGATTTCCATAGCCCGGACTTTGGGCGCGCCGCTGACCGTGCCCGCCGGGAAGGTCGCCGCCAGCACGTCCAGCGCGTCGAGATCCGGCTGGAGCCGGGCCGTGATCCGCGAGGTCAGGTGCATGACGTGGGAGAAGCGTTCCACTTCCATGAGCCGCTCCACGTTGACCGTGCCGGGGCGGGCTATGCGCCCGAGGTCGTTGCGGCCCAGATCCACCAGCATGACGTGCTCGGCGCGTTCCTTGGGATCTTCCTGCAGCTCTGCGGCGAGGCGGGCGTCTTCGAGATCGTCGGCTCCGCGTTTGCGGGTCCCGGCAATGGGGGAGAGCTGGAGCTTGCCTTCGTCGCACCGGACCATGACTTCGGGAGAAGAGCCGAACAGGGTGATGCCCGGCAGATCCATGAAGAACATATAAGGCGAGGCGTTGCAGCGGCGCATCCGGCGGTACAGGGTGAAGGCGTCTCCCTCGAACGGCGTGCTGAACCGGCAGGAGGGAACGACCTGAATGGCCTCGCCCTGACGGAGCATCTGTTTGATTTTGTTCACGGCATCCATGTAGCCTTCCCGTCCCGGCGTGGCGGTCACGGCATCTTCGCCGATGAAGGGCAGGGCCGCGCCGCATTCCCGCGTCCGTGCGCCGTTCACGTCCCTGTGTTCGCCGAGGCTGATCTGGCACAGCCGGTTGTACAGGTGGTCGAACACGAGCACGGTTCCCGGCAGAACAAGGCTGGCGTCGGCGTCCTTTTGGGGCAGGCAGTTTTCCAGCTTCTTGTTGAAGAAGCTCGCCATGCCGTAGCCGAAATAGCCGTACAGGGCGCGGGTGATGGGCGGCAGCGTGATGCCCTCGGGTTTTTCGAGGTGCAGGCCGCGCATGAGCGTACGCAAGCCTTCCGTGAAGGGCATCCCGTTGAGCGCGGCAAAGGGGCGCAGGCGGTCGTCGTTGGTGTCGAGGGCCAGCAGCCCGTCCCGGCAGGCGGCCTGAAGCAGGAAGTCGCAGGCCAGAATGCTGTAGCGTCCCCACCGCCCGTCGACCTCCGCGCTTTCCAGCAGAATGCCGTGATGCTCGTGGCACATACCGAGGAAGAGACTGATGGGGGTGTCCATATCCGCCGGGAGCCACCGCGCGCTCTGGCGCAGGGTGACGTCGGGGGCGGCGGGCGTTTTGGAAGCTGTCATGTCGGTGATCCTTTTGGGGTTAAGGTACAAAAAAAGCGCCATCCTCGGGAGGATGGCGCCTGTATGAACGGATACAGTAATGCCGGATCGGGCCTTACACAGGCCGCACTCCCCCCCTCACGTCGATGACGCGCCACCACCAGCGATAAGCGGTAAAGGAAAGGGAAGAAGCGTTGAACATGATGTGGTCCTTAAAAGGTGTTGCCTAATGTGAAAAAGAATACGTGCTTAAAAATTACTGCGAACCCGGCGAGTTGTCAATCCCTCATGGGCATACTTTTTTTCAGGAAAGAGCCTTTCCAATCCGGGAGAAGGGATGCGGTATCATCGTGCAAACATGGCTAGGGTGTCCTTTTGCCGCCGCACGAAACGCGCAGGTTTAAGCACATGAAGAGTCCTCTACTCCGAATTTGTGGCGGTTTCGTGTCCGGAAAAAGAAAAAACGGTATGGGACCCGAGCAGACGGAATGTTTGACATGCCGTAGCCTTGACGCCGATTCCTCCTGCGGCTAGGCTTCTTCCTTTCGTATGATGCAAGCTACAGTCTATTGAGGGACGCTGTGAAACTGAAAACAACTCTTTTCGGCGAAACCTACCGCTTCGATTCGGTGCGGGACGTGCTGAACAAGGCGGGGGAACTGCGCTCCGGCGATGTGCTGGCGGGCGTTGCCGCCTCGTCCATGCAGGAACGCGTCGCCGCCAAGCAGGTGCTCAGCGAGCTGACGCTTGGCGACCTGCGCGAACATCCCGTAGTCCCTTATGAAGACGACGCCGTGACGCGCATCATTCAGGATGCCGTGCATACTCCGGTCTACGAGGGCATCAGGAACTGGTCGGTCGGGGAATTCCGGGAATTTCTGCTGGACGGGCGTACCTCTTCCGCCGCCATTGAGCGCGTCCGCAAAGGCCTCACTTCGGAAATGGCCGCCGCCGTATCCAAGATCATGTCCAACGCCGATCTCATTTTCGCGGCGAAGAAAATGCCCGTGGTCGTGCGTTCCAACAATACCGTAGGCCTGCCGGGGCATTTCTCCTCGCGGCTTCAGCCCAACGACACGCGGGACGAGATCCCGTCCATCGTGGCGCAGGTGTACGAGGGGCTGTCCTACGGCGCGGGGGATGCGGTCATCGGCATCAATCCGGTGACGGATACGGTGGAGAACACCAAGGCCATGCTCAACGCCCTGTGGGAGATCATCGAACGCCACCAGATCCCCACCCAGAACTGCGTGCTGGCCCACGTCACCACGCAGATGGAAGCCATCCGGCAGGGCGCCAACGCGGGTATGATCTTCCAGAGCATCGCGGGCAGCGAAAAGGGGCTGCGCGAATTCGGCGTGACCACCGGCCTGCTTGATGAGGCGTATGATCTCGCGCGGCATTACTGTCAGGCCACCGGCCCCAACGTCATGTATTTCGAGACGGGGCAGGGCTCAGCGCTGTCGGCGGACGCGCACTACGGCTGTGATCAGGTGACGATGGAGGCCCGCTGTTACGGGCTGGCCCGCCGCTACCAGCCGTTCATGGTCAATACGGTGGTTGGTTTTATCGGGCCGGAATACTTATACAACCATCAGCAGATCATCCGGGCCGGGCTTGAAGACCATTTCATGGGCAAGTTGCACGGCCTGCCGATGGGCTGTGACTGCTGCTATACGAACCATGCCGACACCGATCAGAATTCCAACGAGAACCTCATGATCCTGCTGGCGACCGCGGGCGTGAACTTCATCATCTCCCTGCCGATGGGCGACGATATCATGTTGAATTACCAGACCAATTCCTTCCATGACATCGCCACCGTGCGCCAGTTGCTCAATCTGCGGCCCGCGCCGGAGTTCGAACAGTGGCTGGAGCGGCACGGAATCATGGAAAACGGCTGTCTCACCTCCCGCGCCGGGGATGCCTCCATTTTCTTTTAGAGGAACGCCATGCAGGAACAAGAAATTCACGATCTGGTGGCGTCCGTGTTGGATGCCCTGAAAACGCAACAAGCGTTTCCCGCGCCATCCGTTGGGCAAGGTGGAAGGCTTTCCGCAACGCAATCGGAGCAAAGGCCCTTGACTGGTTCGGGGGCAGAGCCGGAACTTTTGGCGGCAACCGTTGATGCCGATACAGGCGCGTCGCTGGAAGATCTGGGCGGCCCCGCTTTCCGTAAGCCTTGCGGGGTGAAAGAGCCGCACAATCCCGACGTGTTGCAGGAGTTCATGCGGAGTACCGGGGCCCGGATTGGGGGCGGCGCGTGTGGAACGCGTCCTTCGACCACTGCCTACCTGCGTTTCCTTGCGGATCATGCCCGATCCAAGGGAACGGTTTTCCGTGAAGTTCCTGAGGAATGGCTGCGCCGGCGCGGGATGCTGGCGGTTCAGACGTTGGTGGAAGACAAGGATACTTATCTGACGCGTCCGGATTTGGGGCGCGTACTCTCGGAGGCGTCCCTGCAAACGGTGCGGGAGCGCTACAAGCCCGTTCCGCAGGTGCTGATCGTGCTGTCCGACGGCTTGAGCACGGATGCCGTGCTCGCCAATGCGGACGAGATCGTGCCTCCGCTGACCAATGGCCTGAGGCAGGCCGGGTTCACGGTGGGCGATCCGCTGTTCCTGCGTTACGGGCGGGTCAAGGCCGAGGACCGTCTGGGTGAGGCCATAGGCTGTGACGTGGTGCTGATGCTTGTGGGCGAGCGTCCCGGTCTGGGGCAGTCGGAAAGCATGAGCTGTTACGGGGTGTACCGCCCCACGGCGGCGACGCTGGAGTCGGATCGTTCGGTCATTTCCAACATCCACCGCGAAGGCACGCCGCCTGTGGAGGCCGCCGCGGTTATCGTTGATCTTGTACGCCAGATGATGCAGCACAAGGCCAGCGGCATAGCGCTGAACAAGGCGCTCAATCCCGGTTTTTCCGGCTGACGACATGCCGGAAATCCGCAGGGGAGCGGCGGAAACAGCCCTTTCTCCGACGTTTTTAACCGTGCTGCGATTATTCCCTGTTGTTTTTGACATAAGACGCAATGAGAGAGCGCCGATGAAAGTGTTGCAACCCGTTCCAGTCCGAGTACTTGCCAGCCGGATCATCCCTTCGGTCGATCCGGGGCTGGCTGCGGCCTTCAAGCTTGAGCCGCGCCACCGTGCGCTCGCCCTGTTTACCTCCGACAGCGATGATGTGAGCTACATAGCCATCGACGAAGCGACCAAAAAGGCCGCCGTGGATGTCGTCTACGCCAGCTCCTTTTATGGTGGGGCGGCCCATGCCTCCGGGCCCTATTCCGGCGAATTTATAGGAATCCTTGCTGCGGAGACACCCGGGGATGTCGAAGAGGGGCTGCGTATCGCCGTGGATCACGCCCAGAACCGCGTTTCGTTCCTGACGGCCGATCCCGAAGGGAAGCTGATCTTTTTGTCGCATCTGGTTTCCTCTTGCGGCACGTACGTTGCGGAGCAGGCCGGGATTCCGGTAGGCACGGCGTTGGCATGGCTCATTGCGCCGCCGTTGGAGGCTACGTTCGGTCTGGATGCGGCGCTGAAGGCTGCGGACGTTCGGTTGGTGAAGCATTTCCCGCCGCCGTCCGAGACCAACTTTTCCGGCGGCTGGCTTGCCGGGGATCAGGCGGCGTGCCAGGCGGCGTGTCAGGCGTTCACCGAAGCCGTGCTCGGCGTTGCCGCCGGTCCATTGGAAAGAATTTGATTTTTGAGATTGGGGAGGGGAAGGGAACCCTTTTGAAAAAGGGTTCCCTTCCCCTCCCCAAACCCCACC
>OMGG01000056.1_pt1 | contig 111646 bp, 98 predicted proteins | sample 1645891 | NCBI WGS metagenome assembly OMGG01 (sample SAMN05578587, study PRJEB25193) | human gut metagenome | biome: Human Microbiome; feature: human-associated habitat; material: feces | host: Homo sapiens | place: USA:Birmingham
CCTTGCCGTGGCTCTCCCCCCGCCCCTTCACAAGTTCAATACAACACATAATGCATGAACGCGATGACCCCGGCGATGGCGACGAGGGTAACGACGAAGCGCGAGAGCTGCATACCGATGACTATGGCGAACGCGACGGGCACGGGGAAAATCCCGAGCGCCGAAGGGAGATTCCTCCGCAGAGTGCGGAAGGGGTTGCCCACCGCGCTCCCGACGAGCATCGCCAGCAGGATCTGCGCGTTGTCGATGAGCCCTTCGGCCCTGAGGTTCGCGGCGACCGCGGAAGACTGCACCAAGCCGCCCATCTGCGCGGCGACCACGGATACCAGTTCCGCAGGGAAAAAACGGTTCACCTGATCAGGGACATACTGCTCCCAGAAATTGAACGCGCCGTTCTTCAACAGCCATTCGATGCAGAGCATCAGCGGGACCGTGATGCACACCATGCGAAACAGCAGCGTCAGCGATCGGACGGCGGCTTTTCCCACGGCGGAAGGCCACCCAAGCGGAGCTTCGTCTACCGGGGGAATGCCGGAAACGGGCGTATCCCCGTGCCCGGAGACATACCAGCGGTTCCAGAGCAGGACGCCGAGAATGACGATGAACCCGCCCGAGAACTGCACCGCGAAGTAGAGCGCCCCCGGAAGCCCGATGGCTCCGAGCACCGGATACATGACCCGGATGGAGTGCGAGACGTAGGCCAGATAGCTGTTCGCCATGCCGCCCGCAATGAGCGCCGAGGTGCGGATATGCCCGTCGGCATGGCTGCTGACCAGTATGCTGTTGGCCGCCGCATTGGAACAGAGCGCGGTCGGCATCGCAAGGCCCACGATCTCGGGGAGCCGGGCCATCCGGGCCAGCTTGCCCATGACCCGCGCCAGCGCCATGTGCCAGCGCCGCGCCTCCATCAGCCCTCCAAGGAAGGCAGCGATGCCCACGATGGCGAACAGGCGTCCGAAGGTTTTCATCTTGGCGAAGATTTTTTCCGCCGGGGTGAGCGGCGCGTGCCGCTTCATGCGGGGGGCCGCGGTATCCATCTTTGTCGGCCCGGAGGAAGTCACGGCGTCTTCGCCCACATCCGCGTCCATAGCCTCACTGACGGGAGCGGGCCGGTGCATCCGGCTTGTGGGGGCGCTCGTGCCGTTTTGTTCCGGCTTCGGGCGCATCATGTGGGATTCCGGCATGTGCAGCGTAAGCCAACAGGCTCCGATGACGGCCAGAACGAACCACAGGATGCGGCTCGGGCGCCTCCACGGAGGCGGAAGAGGGCGGCGTCCGCGTTTCATTGCTTTTTGACCATGATGAGCGACAGGTATTCTTCCGGACGGTCGGCAACGGCATCCAGATCGGTCAGGAGGGTCTGCCCCTCCATTGCCAGATGTTCGCCGTACAGGATCTCCACATTTTCCTCGCGCCTGAGGCGTTCCACCAGCGCCTTGCGGCTACGGTAGGTCTTGAGGAGAATCGTGGTGGAGCCTTTGGGGAAGTCCAGCGTTTCGGCCATTTCCGACTTGAAGGATGGGATGACTCTGAGCTGTTCGCCGTTTTCTACGAGCACAGTTCCGGCTTTCGCCGTCAGAGTGGCGAAGGAGGTGATGCCGGGGACGATTTCCAATTTCACGCCTGGGATGGATTCACGTATTATTTCCAGAACATAACCGAATGTACTGTAGGTCATGGCGTCGCCGAGCGTGGCGAAGGCACAGTCCCGGCCCGCTTTCAGTTCCGTAATGATGGCGTCGGCGTTGGCCTGCACCTGTGCGGCGCGGACGGCCTTGTCACGCGACATGCTGAAGATCTGGAGATGGATTTCTCCGCGTGGCTCGAGGGATTCGACCACGGACCGGGAAACGCTGCTCGATGCGTTTTGGGAGATGACGGTAAAGATTACGTCTACGGAGCGCAGCACGTCCGCCGCCCGGAGGGTCAGGTACCGAGGGTCGCCGGGGCCGATGCCCACGCCGTACAGTTTTCCCGGTTTCATGGTAAAATCCTTGTAGTGGGTTGATGTTTTCGGAGAAAGGAAGGGCTTCTCTCGCCTTTCCCCGAACCTCCCCCTTTCTCTCCAACGGTTTCTGTTCTGTAGGAAAGGGGGAACCATATTTTGTTTTTCTGCAAAAATGGCGACTTTCTGTGAGCTTGCCTCTGAAGGAACGGAACGTCTTTAAGGAGAGGGCAATGCCGTATTGCAGACCTTTTTTTGGGCTTACAGGGAAAGCCGTGAAAAGGGATTCGATAATGTCGAAAGTCTTGGGAGGGGAAAGGGGAAGCCCGTCTCCAGAAAGGTTCCCCTTCCCCCTCCGATTCTTTCGCTATTCCATCCTCACTTAATCCGCCTTCTTCGTGTTGGCGAGATCGACAACGGCGTTCTGGGTGTGACTGAGGAAGATGTCCTGAATGCCCTTGAGCTGGCCGAGGCCCTTGAGGTTGGGCATGGGGGTCATCCCGGCAGCCTTGATGCGGGAGGCCCAGGAATCCTCTTCCGGCCCGGCGAGGTCGTTGTTGGCGTGGTCGCCCGCAACGATCATGAAGGGCTGGAGCCAGACGCGCTTGGCGCCGGAAGCCTTGAGCTTGGGCAGGACGTTGTCGAAGCTGTTGGAGCCTTCGACGGTGGCGAGCCAGACGTGGGGATCGGCCTTGTGGAAGGCGGCGGCAGTGGCGGCGAGGGTCAGGTCGCCGGGGCCGCGGTCGTTGCCGTGGCCCATGAGCACCACGGCGTCACCGGGCTTGCGATCCTTGGGCAGGGAAGCGAGCACCACCTTGACGACGGCGTCGAGATCCTTTTCAGAGACGAGGAGAGGATAGCCGACCTTGACCGTCTTGAATACGCCGGGATTCTTGGTGATGTTTTTGACGACCATGCGTTCGAGCTGGTTGTATTCCTCGGCGGGGGCGATGTGCAGGGACTGGATCTTGAGATCGGTCACGCCCTGCGCGGCGAGCTCATTCATCGCGGCGTTGACGGAGAGGACGGGCTTGCCTTCCTTGGCCAGCTTGTTGCGGATGATGTCCGAGGTGAAGGCCAGAAGCACGGGTTCATTCCCGGCGGCTTTCTTGTAGGCCTTTTCGATGTCGTCGATTGCGGGCCTTGCACTGTCCATCGAAGTTCCGAAGGCGACGAGCAGGGTGCCCGTCTTGGCGAAGACGGTTCCGGCCACCAGCAGGCAGCACAGCAGAACCATGACGAAACATTTTTTCATGGCAACTCCTTGGTCCAATCATCGTGGACCGGACGGAACGCATGGCGGCGTCCGTACCATATGAGTTTTCAGGCTGGTTTCCCGGCTTGAGGATCTTCTTTGCCCGCGCCTTCCCGTAGACGGCGTCCACAGTGGCTGTTGCGGGTTCATCCCCTCTCACGGTTGCGGGGTCAGCGTCGTTTTTACGAACTTCCCAATTATCCCGAAATATTCGGGCACCTGAAACGGTTGCGTTGGTTGCGGCGGGGCACTTGGCCCGGCGGGGTTGGTTTTTGGCGGAGGGCTGGCGGGCGATCTCCCGCCTGTTTTCCGGGGCATCAAGGCGCTTGCGCACCGTTCCTCCGGCCTACATTAGATTGTTTTACCCTACCTGCACGGCGGCTTCAAGGGGGGTGAGGGCGTTAGGAATATCAGAAAGCGATTTTTTTCTTAAACCGTTCCGAAATACCTCGGCGCCTTGCATATGGTTTCCCCTGAAAAACCTTTTGAGGACTGCCATGATAGCACCTCAAAAGGCATGGCGGCGCGTGCCGCCGGATCGTGCGTCTTTTCCGCATCCGTTGTTTATCTCATATATCAGGAGAGCCCCCTTGTCCAGCTTTTCGGAGCGGCATGGGAAAAAAATCTCGATCGGAAAATGGGGCGGCAAAGGCCCTTCACCCGGACGGAGCAAGGCGGGGTGCCGCTTGAGGGGCATCATGGGCGATCCGGAGTCTGGAGCGGGGAGGGGGAAGGGCGGGGCAGGAGAAATATCTGTATAGCCGGGGCATGGGGGGCGGGAAGGCGGGGAACGGGCGGCCCGCCCCGTTTTTTGATGACGGGGCCGGACGCTGGCGGGCCCGGGAGAGGGAAACCGGCCCTTCCGCCGCGCGGCCCCGTTCCGGGAAGCTCTGCCCGCGGGTTCGGGGGAACCGCGGGCGGAGGGCGGGATGGGGATAGCCCGCCTTTATTTGTAGGTGTACGCCTTCGCCATATCCACCATCTGGCGGGGGAAGGCAAAGTCGAGGCAGGCGGGGTATTCGCAGCCGGTCGAAAGGACGTAGCGCTTGGAAGGGCCGAAGACGGCAAGTTCTTCTTCCACGCGCGCCTTCAGGGTTTCAGGAGTCGCGGTCATGAACCAACCGGGATCGATGGTGCCCATGAGTATCATCTTGTCGGCGTACTTTTCGACGGCTTCCTTCATATCCGCGCAGCCCTGCGGCGGGTGGGCGAAGGAGAACAGCACAGGCTTCATCCGTTCGTACTGCTCGTCAAAATACGCGCCCTGCCCGCAGTTGTGGATCATCACCGCGCAGCCGTGGGAGCGCACGCGTTCTGCGATGCGGGTCATGTAGACGCCCTCGAACTCGTCCCACATCTCCGCGCTCATGATCGACCGGGAGGCGTACAGCGTATCGAACATCACCGCGTCGATGCCCGTGGCGCAGAGTTGGTCGATCCAATCGCAGAGCACGTCGGAGACGATCTCCACGCCCTTTTTCACTTCGTCCGGGGCGGTATACAGATCCATGAACATTTCCTGCTGGCCCCTGAGCATGCTGACGATGCCGAGCGGCCCGAACACGAAGGCGACCACGGGCTTGTCCTTGCCCCGCGCCTTTACGAGCTTGCGGCAGAGTTCCACGTGTTCGCTCATGCGCTTGCCCTTGGCGGGATCGATGCGGGGGATCTTGTCGTAATCCCCCTCGGTGGGGACGACGCGCTGCGCGGGATCAGGGCAGGCGGCCTTGTCCTTGAAGTACAGCAGTTCCTGCCCGAAGTCGGCGGCCTCCACGGAGAGGTCGACCAGCGTGCACAGGCAGTCGAGTTCGAGTTCGTCCGTGGTGCGGATGATTGCCTCGGCGCACTTGTTGATGTCCTTGGTCCATTCTTCATAGGTAATGCCGAGCGACTGGCGCGATATGCTGTTCACCAGCGGGTATACGGGCATCCGGTCAGGCGCCTTGTGATTCAGCATCGCGGCGAAGCGTTCTCTTGATGTCATGGTCATGGCACGGGGCTCCTTGGCGGGTGTGGCGCGGTTTTCCGTGGAAAAGTTCGTCCCGTTGTGCACGGGAGCAGATTCGGCGGCAGGGCGTCGTTTTTTCCACATAGAGGGTGGGAACGAAGAAAGGCCGTTTTGTGCCCCGGCGCGTTTTCCCCAAGAGGAGGAAAGGAAAACGCGCCGGGTATCTTTCCGACTCCGGCGGGGACCCGAAGCCCCGCCGGACGGCCCGTTAGAGCCTTTTCGCTTTGGGATGCCTAATAAAGGTCGTTGTCGATAAAGCGCTTCTCTTCCTTGCCCTTCCAGAAGTCTGCGACGCCGAGTTCGCCTTCCGCGTCCACGAGGACGTCACGGATGGCCTTGACCTGTTCGGGGCTCAAGGGGTTCTTCTGCTTATGGGTGGCGAGGATTTCCTTGGCGCGTTCGCGGGCCTGCCCATAGAGATCGGGCTTCCCGGAGGCGGCCCACATGTCGTAGTTCCGGCGGTTCATGAGGTTGTAGGTGCTGAGGTCGCCGAGATGTTCGAAGGTGTTCATTTCAGCGAGGTACGTGCCGAAGGGGCCGACTTCCTTGATCAGGTCTGTGGAGAGGGTTGTGGCGTCAACCTTGAAGCCAGCCAGCATCCGCAGCACATAATCAATGATTTCGTCGTCCACGAGCAGGGTCGGGATGTCGAACGTAAGTCCCGTCTCAAGCATACCCTGACCGAAAAGAACACTGGCACCTGCCAGCGCGGTCATCAGGCGGTTGAGAGCGCGTTCGGCTCCGGCCTGCACGTCGTTGCATATGCTGTCCGTCTATCCACCGGCAATGTAGCTCGGGATATTGTAGTATTTCGACATCCGGGCCATTGCCGCGTTGAGCACGAACACTTCGGGGGCCGCCACGAGGGAAAGGCCCTTTTTCATGTCCATGACGCAGGCGGACGCGCCGTACAGGGTGGGGTTGCCCCTGTTCACGCATTGCAACAGGGTGTTGAAGGCGAGGAAGTCCGCGTTGTGTACGGCCACGCTCCCCGCATAGCTGATGGGCGAGGTCGCGCCCTGCTGCACCATGACGAGGATGTGGTTGGGGAGCCCGGCCTCGGCCACGATCATGGCGTTTTCGCAAGCCTCATGCGAGATGCGGAGCGGGCTGATCGTGGTGTGGTTGAAGGCGGTGCGCGGACGGCGCTTGAGCTCTTCCTTTCCGCCGGCGGCGATTTCCGCCATCTTGATCATCTTCTTGGTCTGGAAGGGGCTGCCGGACACCAGGTGCATGGGCTTGCTGGTGTAGCAGAACGCCACTTCCGCATTGTGCATCGACGCGGATTCGGACGGCACGTCCTGCGGGCCGATGGCGCGGTTGTAGATGTGGATGTTGTCGAGCGAGTCCACCACGCGCAGGATGTCGACGGCGTCCTGCTTGACGGTGGAACGGCGTTCGCCGGTTTCAAGGTCATGGGTGAAGATGCCTTCGCCGAAGTTTGAGGCATACACCTGATCCTGCGCCATGTGGATGTCGTCGTCGGGCGTCCTGCCGCGATGGACGAACTCGGCGGGGACCGCTTCCAGCGCGCTTTCCACAAGCGTGCGCGGGAAATGGGTGCAGCCGTCCGCGTCTTCCCAACAGCCGTGGTCGCGCAGGACTTCGCGTGCCGTTTCGCTGTCGAAGTACGCGCCCCGGTCGTGCAGGACTTCTAGGGATGCCTCATGGATCTTTTCGCAGTCCTTTTCGCGGAGGAAGTTCAGGCCGACGCCGACTCCCCCCATCAGACTGGAATGTGCCCATCTTTTCATACAAGCCTCTCTGGGTTTGCTGAAGCGTATCGTAAGGCGGAACGGGTCCGCCGTGCCTCTGCCGTTGTTCGCCCGGAAAGTTCCGGGGGATGTCCCGAACGGGATGTTTCCGCACCCTCATTCATAAGGAACACTTTTTTCCCGCATCGCATTGCGAGCGCTTTGGGAAAAGGAGGGTGAGAGCCGGGGGGAAAAGGCAATCCGCGCGGGTGTCCCGTTCGCCGGAAAGGTTTCCCCCCTTTCCAGCCTCATTCCCTTTCGGGAAAGAGCATCCGTTCCACGTAGGCGTCGGTGAAGCCCGCGTGGGCGGAAAGTTCGATGTACCGGGTACGGCGGATGATGCCGAGGGCGCTTTCGGCCGCGCCTTCCTCGGTCGCATAGCGCAGCGCGCCGGAACCGGCGGCATTGCCGAGCACCGTGACCCGGTCGGAAAGTTCTTCGGGGATGAGCCCGATGCGGGCCGCGCTTTCCGGGCGCATGGCGGAACCGAAGCCGCCCGCAAGGTAGAGGCGGGCCACATCCGCGGTTTCCATGCCCGCCTCCCGCAGCAGGATGTCGATGCCCGCGCGCACGGCGGCCTTGGCGAGCTGCACTTCCCGGATGTCCTTCTGGGTGAAGCGCACCGAATCCGTGAAGGTCAGCGCGTCGTCCGTAATACGTGCGCCGAGCGGGGAGGCGTCGGCTTCGAGGCGTCCGGTTTCGTCCACGATCCCGGCGTCAAGCAGCAGGGCCAGCGCATCCAGTACCCCGGAGCCGCACAGCCCGCGCGCAGGCGCGTCGCCGATGGTGGTAAAGGACAGGCCGCGTTCCGGGTCGGGCGAAACGGTATCGATGGCCCCATCCTGCCCGGCCATGCCGCAGGAAAGGGTTGCGCCCTCGAAACATGGCCCGGCGGCCGCCGAACAGGCGTAGAGCGTGCCGCTTGCGCAGAGCACGGTTTCGGCGTTGGTGCCGAGGTCGACGAGCAGGAAGGGCGGCTGGCTGCGGTGGGCGTCGGCGGCGAGGAGCGAGGCCACGATGTCCGCGCCGATATAGGCGGAAATGCCGGGCAGCAGGAACGCTGGGGCTTGCGAGGCGATGCCCAGATCGGCGGCGGGCAGGCGCATGGGTTCGAGCGTGGCGGGGATGAACGGGGCTTTGCCGATGTGTTCGCCGGGCAGCCCGCAGAGCAGGTGCATCATGGTCGTGTTGCCGGTCAGGGACAGGAAGTCCACGTCGCCGATCCCGGCCTGTTCCAGCAGCCCGGCGAGCATTGCGGAAACCTGCTTGGCGATGGCCTGTTGCAGCGGGTTCGGGCCGTTGCGGTGTTCTTCCCATTCCGTTTCGTGGCGGATGCGGCTGATGACGTCCGCGCCGTAGGGCGATTGGGCGTTGTGTTCGCCGCGTGCCGCGACCACGCGCCTGCGTGCCGTGTCCACGAGCAGGGCGGCGACGGTGGTGGTGCCGATGTCCACGATAAGGGCGTATGCCTCATCCGAGGCCGTATAGCCGACGAGGGTTTCCCCATGCATGAGGCCGAAGCCGCACACGTTGCCGTGCCCGTCGCCGCACCCGCCGTTGGAGCGGGCGTTGCGTATGAAGGCGGGCAGGGCGGCGAGCTGGCCGAGGCCGAGGGCGTGGCCCTTTGCGCCGCAGGCGTCGATGAGGCGTTGCAGGTCGCTGCGCTGGTCGTCGAGGGACGGCTCGGGCATGGCGAAGGGGCGGCGCTCCACGATGGGCCGGAACGGGTAGTCCGATTGCGCGAACCGGGTGAGCACGCGCAGGGCCCCGGCCTGCGGAAGGGCGATGTCGAGCCCCTCAGCGGCGCGGGTGTAACAGGCGAGGCGCAGCCCGGAAGCGAGGGCTGCGTCGCCGAGCAGGGCGCGTTCCTCGGCGCAGGGTTCGGTGGCGGCGAGGATGAGGCACTTGCCGCACTTGCCGACGCCGCAGGGCAGGGTGAGTAAACCCGCTTCGCGGAGCAGGGGAGCGAGGGGCGTTCCCGCCTCGGCGCGGAGGGTTGTGGTTTCTCCGCAGTGGCGGACGGTGATTGAAACATTCATGATGTCACCCGCACGGCTGTAATGGTTCCGTTACCGTCGAGATCCGGCGTGAAGCCGGGAGCGATGCGCATGAAGCGCCCGTCCTTGCCGCCATCGAGCAGGGCTTGGATGAAATTCGGGTCTCCGGGAAGTTCCCGGTAGCCGAGCCCGGCGTCGTCGGCCACGGCTTTGGCGGTCCGGACGAGTTCCCGTTCGTCTTCCCAGCCTTCCCAGAGGATCAGGCAGGCGTTGGTATAGTTTCTGAGCCACGATCCTTCGAGTTCGATGAGGTAGGCCGCGGAATCGGTGCCGAACCGTTCCTCGTATTCCTTGAAGCGCTTCTCGCGGTTTTGGATGAACGAGGTTTGCGAGTAGCGGAGCCAGCCGGGGGAGAGCCAGTAAGTGCCGCCGCCGAGCGATGATTCGTTGGCTTGTTCCTGCGTCGCCCCGAGCAGGACCGGGATGCAGTCGTGGACGCGGGGGAGGATCAGAGTCGCGGTGTGCCCGGTCACGCCGGTAAGCCCGCGCCCGCACAGGCCGTAGGCGAGGAAAATGACCGTTTCGCCCTTGGCTTCCAGCGCGTCGACGGCTTGCTGCACGCGGCGGCGGAGTTCGTCCGGAGTGTCGTGGAGGCCCTGTTCGAGATACGTCACCTCGGGCGCGTTGCGCATGGCTCGCGTCAGGCGTTCCAGCTCGGGGCGGAAGACTTCGCAGGCGATGAGGTGCATATCCGTTTCCTTTCCGCCGGGTGGCGGGGTTGCCGGGGCCGTTTGGGTGGGAGGAGCCGCCTTGCGGCGGGAAGCATGGGAGAGGCGGGCCGCCTCTTTGCCGTGTTCCCCGGCGGCGGGGTTTCCGTTTCGCCTCCGCTCCATTCCTTCCATACGGAGGGGTTTCTTGCGGGCCGCCTCCCCACCAGTCAAACGTCTTGGGAGGTGGAAGGGGCCCGGGAGAGGGGGCAACCCTTCTTCAGAAGGGTTCCTTCTTCCTTCCCCCGGTTCCCATAATGTTTTTCTACGCCCTCGCGGCGGCGCAGATTTCGAGGGCCTTTTCCGCGGCTGAGGAGGCGTCGGGGGTGTAATAATCGGCTCCGATGGACTCGCGGAAGGCGTCATTGACGGGTGCGCCGCCGATCATGATTTTGACCTTTCCGGCGAGGGGGCTCTCGGCCACGCCCTTCACGACATCCTTGATGTGGACCATCGTGGTGGTGAGCAGGGCGGAACAGGCGATGATGTCGGCGTTGTGCTTGGCGGCGGCTTCAATGTATTTGGCCGGGGGCACGCTGTTGCCGAGGTCGATGACGTTGAGGCCCTTGGATTCCATCATCATGCGGACAAGGTTCTTGCCGATGTCGTGGAGGTCGTCCTTGATGGTCCCGATGACGACGGTGCCCTTTTCTTCCATCTGGTCGCCCACGAGGAGGGGACGCAGGACATCGGTTCCGGCGGCCATCGCGCGGGCGGCGATGAGCACTTCGGGGATGAAGATGTCGTTTTTCTTGAAGCGTTCGCCGATGATGTCCATGCCGGGCATGAGGCCCTCATTGAGGATGGTCAGGGGCTGGATGCCGTCGGCGACGGCCTGCTTCACCAGCTCGGCGACTTCCTTCATCTTCCCTTTCTGCAACTTTTCGGAAATGTCCTGCAAAATAGCGCTCATGGTATGCTCCTTAAAGGTTGTGCTGATTCAGGCGATGCCCGCCGCGTGCAATGCGGCGCGGACGGCTCCGGCGGTTCCCTGCATACAGATGATCATGAGGGGTACCGGCGCGTCCCGGCTTTCCATCGTTTCAAAACCCTGCCCGGTATCCGAGACGAATCGGACGCCGTCGGCGGCCCGGATATACCCCTTGACCCGCAACACGTTTCGGTCGGCGGTCAGGGCGTCGAGCAGCGTCTTGGCGTCGGTCCTGACAGCTTCCAGTGCGAAGCAGTCGGGCCGCGTCTCCGGGGTATTGAATCCGACCGGGAACAGGCGAAGCGCCCGTTCGGGCAGGGAGGCAAAATCCGCGTTTCCGTTATGGCTTTCCACTATGGGGAGGTCGGGTTCCTGCGAGCGGATATAGGCGCGGGCTGCGTCCCGTTCCTCCTTAGTCGTGATGTCGGCCTTGGTCAGGACAACGACGCTGGCCGAGGCCAGTTGGCGCGGGATGACTTCCAGCACGCGCGCCAGCTTGAGGCTCTTGACGGGATCGAACAGGCAGATGGTCGAGGTGTGCTCAAAAAGGCCGTCGAGGTCGGAGAGCCGGAGCATCTTGTCCACGGCGGAGGGATCGGACATGCCGGAGGCCTCCACGATGATCAGATCCTCGTCGCGGGCGGCGAGGTTGGCCAGCGCCTTGATGAACGGCTCCCGCAGGCACGAGCAGAATACCGATCCGCCTCCGATCTCCACCACTACGCCGCCCTCGACGCCGGAGCGGCGCAGGGTTTCCCCGTCCACGGGGATGTCGCCGAAGTCGTTCAGCAGCACGGCTATCTTCCGATCCGAGTGACGCAGCAGGAGCGACCGCAGCAGCGTCGTCTTGCCGCTTCCGAGAAAGCCGGAGAGGATGATCAGTTCCTTGCGCATTCCGTCAATCCTGCCTTGTGGGGAAGAGCCGAGGCCCGAGCCTCTCTTTGCCCCTTTTGGAGAAAACTCCGTATCCTGTCCGTTTTCAGTCCGATAGGGACTCCCGCCGCGCCGCCGCCCCACCTTCAAAGCCTTGGGTAGGAAAGGGCGGGGTGGGGAGGAAAATCCCTCTTCAGAAGGGTTTCCTCTTCCCTCCATCCTCTGTTCTACTTCATCGCTTCCTCAATCTCCTCCCGCAGCTTTTCGACGGTGGGGATGAGGGAGATGTGCTTGATGACGCCGTTGACGAGGAGCGAGGGGAGGTTCGTCAGGCCGACCTTGCTCACGAACGCGAGGTTCTCGGGGAACATGATGGACCGTTCGACGACTTTGACCTTGTCCCCATAAATCTTGGCGGCGTTGTTGGCGGTTGCGACCATGTAGCCGCAGGCGGCGCAGGTCTTGGAGTCGATGGTCACGACCTCGACGAGGACGTGGTCGAGATTGACGTAGTCCGGCATTTCGATTTCCGGCAGATTGTCCTTGGCGACGTAGCTTTCAAGCGCCTTGCGGACGGCTTCGGGGTTGTGCACGGCCTGCCCTACGCCGATGAGGTTCGCGGCGGGGGCGTCAAAAGGCACGTCACAGCCGGGCGCGAGGATGAAGCGGTGCGTGCCCATCTTGTCCATCAGTTCGATGGCGGCCTTTTGGTTGTCCTGCTGCGTGCCGAGCAGCATGGTGATGGTGAGCTGGAGGTTGCCGGAAATGGTGATGCCGTGGGCGTCCGTGAGCTTTTTGGCTTCCACGATGTCGACGTTTTCGTCGATGGCGATGCAGTCGGGCCTGGTGAGGCACATGGGTTCGATGTTCTTGGTGGCGTCGCCGCAGACGAAGAAGGAGGAGGGCATACCCTTTTCGCGCATGGAGGCGAAGAACTTCGTGTAGGGTTCGCTCAGGAAGGTTTCGAACATGTCCGGGGAGATCTGAGAGACAAGCGGGTCCACGGCGGCAATGATGTCGCACCCGGCCTCGATGTAGTAGTCCGCAACCTCACGGACGACTTCCTCACAGTAGGCGACGAGGGCCTTCACGCCGTCCTCATCGTCGTACATATCCATAAAGATGTTGGTCCCGCGCAGGTGCGAGGCGAGGGTGAACGGGCCGCAGACGAGGCCGTACATGGCGATGTCGGGCTTGGCGGCCTTGAAGCGGCGCATGACGTCGAGGATGAGCGGGATGCGCCCGTCGGTCTTTTGGATGCGCCGCGTGGGGATGACGAGCTCGCCTTCGAGCGGGTGAGAGCAGACGGTGGGCGGGGTGTTGTCGTACCATGCGAGATCGCAGCCGAGGATTTCAGCTTCGACTTGCAGGTCGAACATGGGAGTCATGCCGTCCGGGGAGTATTGGGACTCCGCCTCGATGCAGCATTCGTACAGCTTGTCCGCGTCGCGGAACATTTCCTGCGCGGTATACCCCTTGAGGTTGGCGATTTGGGAACCGGTGTAGGGAACCCAGGGGGTCCGCTCGACGGGGTTCCCCTTCAATGCCTCGTTGATCAACGCCTTGCCGTGCATGATGCGCTCCTTGGGTGTGTGATGTATCAATTGGTTTGATCGCCTTTTTTCGAATAAAGACGGATAGAATAATATATCTATAGCGAGGCCGTATATTCATTGCCGCAAAGAGAAGAACGTCCGCATTGGAAGATTATTTGTATGTAATATGCTGGTACAACATATAAAATAGTATCTATATTTAAAGGTTGCCATCCGGTTGGGTTTTTCTCGTATGCATATGTGATATATCTGTTGGGGTGAATTTATATCGGAGCAGGCTTCCTGTCCAGACCTTTTTTCGCTTTTTTCAAAAAAAGTTGTTCTAAAAAGCTCAAATTGCTATTTTTTATTATAAAAATAAGCACTTATTAGATATATCTTTTGCAAACCCATTTCCGCATGATCACACGGTATCGTAAAAACAAATATTTGATCTCCTCTAATGGATTAAAAAAGCTGAGCTTCTCTCTCTCTCTCTCTCTCTCTCTCTCTCTCTCTCTCTCTCTCTCTCTCGGCGCGCTATCCCTTGACGTCAGGTTGGAACTTTGGGATGGAGGGAGGCATATTTCCCCATTTGCGCCCGGTTGTGTCCCGCCAAAGATGTTTGGTTGAGGTTGCCGGGCAAGGTGTTTTTTTATGGAAGATTTTTCCAAGTCTCTGTTGCTCCGCGATTATGATGCCGTCTTCGTTTTCAATCGTGAGAATGGGCAGTACCATACGCTCGTGCTGAGTAAGAAATTGTTCAATGTGGTCCCCTCTGAAGGGACGTATGAAGAGGGCATGGAGGTTCTTGCAAAGTACGTCTTGCCAGAGGAGCGCGAGTTCTTCCGGCGCCATACGGAGCGTGATCGCATTTTGAAGCTGGTCGATTCGGTGGAGAAGGCCGTTGTCCAGTACCGCATCCGGCGCGACGACGGGATTTGTCTGTGCCGGAACCTCAAATTTCTGCCGGGTGACGAAAAGCATATTCTTGCGGCGTTGCGGGATGAAACCGATGAGGTGATGGAACAAATCCGCGACGCCAACATCCTTGCGCTCAAGAACAGCTGCATCAATTTTATTGTGTCCAACCTGTGCGAGAATTTCATGACTGTGGATGTTCGGACAGGCATGAGCACAACCGTCATCGGCGCGGGCAACGGGGAGATGCTGCCGCAGCAGACCTTCAAGGAACAGATTCTCTGGTTTGCGGAAAATGTGGTCGTCCCGGAGGAGCGGGAAAACTACATACAGTATTTTGCCCTTGATAACCTGGTGGCGCGTATCAGGGAGAACGGTGGCGGGACCGTCTCCATGTTCTGCAATGTCATCTATGAGGACGGCCGGCACGAACTGCTCATCAGGAGCACCCTGGTCAAGGATACTCTTGATCTGCGGGGCGAATACGTGCTGCTCTTCGCACAGGACATGACCTCCATCCGCAAGATTGAGGAAGCGAACCGCCAGCTCATGCTCACCAGCCGCCACGACAAGCTTACCGGGTTGCTCAACCGGGCTGCGGCGGAAAAGCTCATTTCCGAGCATTTGGATTTGGTGGGGGCTTCCTCCAGCTATTGTTTTCTGTTGCTCGACATCGACTATTTCAAGAGCGTGAACGATCGCTTCGGGCACCTCGCGGGGGACTCGGTCCTGCAATACATGGGCAGTTCCATGCGGAAATCCTTCCGGTCCGGCGATGTGCTCTGCCGTTGGGGTGGGGACGAGTTTGTGATTTTTCTTCGCGGCGTCAGATCACGCGAAATCGTGCGTGAAAGGTTGGATGCCCTGCGCGCCCGGTTGCTTGATTGCCGTGCGGGAGAAGAGCCTTTGTCCGTGACCCTGAGCATTGGCGGCGCGTTCGGAAACGGCCCATCCTCGCTTGCGGATCTCTACAGCAAGGCGGACAAGGCCCTCTACCAGGTCAAGCAGCAAGGCCGGAACGGAACCGTGCTGGAATAATTGCGTAGAAGCCTTCGGAAATGGGCTGAAAACTCCATTTTTCGGCGAACGAATCCTCATCAACCATCCAATGGACGATTTATGAATGGCCTCTAGAAAGCTTCCTTATGCAAAGAAGGAAAGGCCGGAGAAGCAGTTCTCCGGCCTTTTTGTTTGCTGTTCTCTTTTGGAAATGGCGGCTTCGTCTGAGCGGGATGTGGAAACTCTTCATCAATGTTCCTCTGCCGTTTCAAAGCGTACCCGCGCTATTTTGTTCAGCGGATGGGCTGCGTGGCAGGGAAGGTTGTAGTCGGTATGGCTCTGTATGGGGCACTTATTTTTCTATATGCAGTATACTGCGTATCAAAGCGGAAGGCAGCGCATGAAGCCGTTCGCGTACGGCTTCGCCGCCTTCGATGCGGAAACGTGTCCGCAGCCGGGTGATGCCAAGATTTTCCAGTTGTTGCTGGACAGTAGGAAAATCGCTTGGCGTAAATTCCATGATTCCGGCGGCTGCCTGATCCACGAAGCGCGCAAATCCAAGCGGGCTGTCATAGACCTTCTCCGCCGTGAAGCCGTCAAACAGGATCGCCAATGTCAAGTTGCCGCATTGTTCCGGCGACCAGTCGAACAGGGCGGTTCCTTGGTAATTGTAGGCATCCGCCCGGAGAGGTTCGCCGCCGCAATCCATGCGCAAGGACAGGCCGCGGGGATAGGCCCGTGCTTTTGGGTTGACCGTGACTGGTGAGAACCCCACCCGCACAGGGTAGGATGCCGGATAGACCGCGATGTGTTGCGGCGTTTCGGAAAGCAGGCTGAGGAAAGCCGGGGAAAGGGGAAAGCGCATCCCGAGGGCTGAGGCCGGCGCATATCCCGAGGCTGCGGGGCGCAGGAAAGGTTGCGCCGCGTCCGCCACGAATGTCCATAGGAGGCCGCCCTCGCCGATGAGGGTCTGTTGGAGCGCTTCGTCCTGTAACCCTTCCACAGGGCCGACCACTTCGGTTGACCAGCGCTGCTGAAGATTGCGGGCGGCTTCGGCTGTGGCGGTTCCGGCGGCGAACAGCAACGGTGCGCGCATGAGCGAGAGGGGCAGCGGATCGTTTCGCAGGTCCGGGTTTCGTGCTTCGAGGGCGGCGGCCAGCCCTTGCCATGCGTCGTCGGCGGCCCGGAGGGCGCCGTTCAGTTCCCCGCCGTATAAGGAGCGCGCCAGCCGTACGAGGCCGTCGGAGGTTCCCGTTTCGGAGGACAGTGCGGCAAGGGCGCTGCGGTAGTCCGTCCACGCGGTGCGGGCCCGGAACAGTGTTTCCAGATTGCCGAGTGTTTGGCGGGCGCCTTCGGAAGGCTCCCCGAGGAGTTCCGCCGTTTCGGACAGCGGGGTTCCGTTTCCGGGCAGCCGCGTAAGCAGCCGGACAGAGCGCATATCCCGCAATGAGGCTACCCATACGGGCAACGGGCCCTCGGCGGAACGCAGTTCGCGTTCGGCTGCGGCAAGGAAGGCGGAGCAGGGATCGTTCGGACCAAGCAGATCGCGCGGCGTCAGTGGGACATGGCGCGTCGGCAGCAGCGTCCGGGGCTCTATGCCCGGGGCTTGCACGGCGTCCAGCAGGCACTGCCCCGCCGCATACCATGCCGCGAATGTCGAGGCGCGGTAACGCAGACGCAGCGCCTCCACGCGCTCCGTGATCGAGTCCGAGGCCCCGGTGTGCTGCGGCGTATCCTGTTCTGGCAAGATGTTTGATTGGGAGGCGAATGCGGACACGTTGTCGAGGAACCGGGCCGCCGCCTTCCGCCCCGAGGCTGTCGCGGCGCCATCGACGCTGGCAAGGACGGTTCCGTCCGGGGCCCGGAACCGGAGCGTCTCCACGCCGGGCCGGGCCGCCGCCCAGATCATCAGATCGTTGATCCAGCGGTCGGTATCACCGGATTCCGGCAGGGATGCGGTGAGGCGTTCGCGGAGTGCGGCACGGAGCCGTTCGAGCCGTTTTTGGGGGGCGCCGTAGAGCCGGACGGTCCCGGAGCAGCCGCGTTCCAGTTTGTGGAACTCGGCGATCAGGCCGTCGAGTTCCGCTATGGAAGCGGCTCGGGGAAGGTGGTCCTCAAACCGGATCATGTCCGGCAGAAGGGTTTGGGAACGTTCCCCGCCACGGTACAGCGCAACCCCGGCGGTGACGGCAAAGAGGATTGCGGCGGTCCAGCAGACGGCCCGCTGCCGTGCCCGCCGTCCGGTGGCTGGAAGGGCTTGGGAGGCTGGCAATGTTTCGAGGAGGAGCTCCCGTACGAACAGGGGATGTGCCGCAATCCCGGATGAGGGCGTGAACCGGGATCCGGCTGGAACGGTCGCGGAGGGCTGGCTGGCCCGAGAAGCGGCAAGAGGTGCGCCGCCAGGAACCGAAAAGGGTGCGGATGCCGAGGAGCGGAGAGCGGTAGGGGGGGCATCCTTCATAACCGGGGAAAGGCGCGTAGCCTGTTGAAAGGCAGAGGGCGCGGGAGGCGATGCGGCCCAGAAAATGCCGCCGAGCCCGTCCCCGAGGCCCGCCGCGAACGAGGCCAACGGAGAGGCAAGCTGGCGGAGGGCTCCTTCGAGAAGGAATGCGGGACCGCCCGGCGCGGGGATTCCGGATTCGGAACATCGGACAAGGCTGTCCAGCGCGGCGGTGAGGCTGTTCATGCCTTCCCGTACGCCGTCAGCGGCCCATCGGGGCATGGGCGTCCACGGTCTGCGGACGGGCATGAACCATCCGAGCGGCGCGTGCAGCGCATTGCGCCCGATGCTGATTTCCGCCGTAAAATGCCGTGCGAGGCGCGACAGGCCGGGAGCGTGCTCAAGCCCGGTGACGAGAAGGCACACGGGCGCGTTGCCGAGCCGATTCCGGACGGTCAGCAGCCGCTGGCGCATGAAGGCGGCGGTATCGTCCCCGTGCCCGGAGAGGCTCTCCGCGCCGATGCACAGGACGACTCCCGCGGGCGGGGACAGCCAACGGCGTACGGCCTTGTTGTCGAGGAGTTGATCCCACATCGGAAGGGAAGGAGCCTTGTCGGGCGTGTTGCCTTCGCCTCCGTCGCCTTTACGTTCGCCGGACAGGTGCGGCGCGGAAAAATCAACGGCGATCCAATGGGCGTGCGCAGTGCTCCATAATCCGACAGATCCCGCGTTTTCCGCCGCGCCATCGGAAAGAAGCGGGCGGCCCGCGCTTTCCAAAATGCCGGGCAAGTGCGGAAGCAATCCCCCGCCGTCGAGCAGGAGCCAGCGGGGGAGGCGCTCCGAAGGCAGCTCCACGGGCAGGGGAGCGGCGGGTTCATGCGTATCGTCGCGCATTGTGCGGAACAGAAAAATGATCAGCGCCACGCCCGCCCCGGCCCCGGCAATGGCCGCCAGCCACCAGACGGACGGGAGGGACCAGCCCCACAGGAGCGCCAAGCCGTACGCGCCCGCCGTCAGCAACAGACAAAGCAAGGCCACAAGCAGCCAGCCAAGGACTTTCCACGGACTCATGAAGACCTCCCCGGCGTTGTGTTACGGTTGTTCGCACCGGGGTGTCCGGGGTCATGCGACGCGGGGGCCGGCGTCCGCCCTGCCAGACGATTCCGCAATTCCCCGTACACGTCGGGAATGGGTTGTTTCTTTGAGCCGACAGCCTCCCGTCCTTTTTGTATAATGGTGCTGGGTCGGGGCGAAAGCGATACGGCGGATCGCGCGCCGCCCGTTCGCGGGCTATCGCTTGCGGGATGTACCGCACTCACGGCGGGAACTTGTGGGCTCCCGGTATACTCCCGGTTCAGCCGATGTTGCCATATGCCCCAAAAGATCAGCAGCAATACGGCGAAAAGCCCCGTCAGCAGAGGCCCGACATGCCGGATCAGGCGGTTTTCCCTTGGCAGATATGGAGCGGGTGGGAAAGGAAGCGGAACCGCCGTACAGCCGAACCGCTCGGCAAGCGCTCGGTGCTCGAGGCCGAGCCCATTGGGATCGTTATAAAAATGTCCTCGGAATCCGAATCCGAGACAACGCAGGGCGACCTCGGCCAGCTCGGCATCTTCGGCCCTGTGCGGAGACAGGCGGCGGATTTCGTCGAAAAACCAGTCCCCGCCGCGCCGTCCCGTCCTCCAGCGGCGTTGCAGTGGATTGCCCAGCCAGGCGGCGCGGCCTTCCCATGCGATGCCAAGGGCGGTTTCGTCCATCCAGGCTTCGACCATGCGCCGGGCCGTTTCCACTGTCGCCGCTTCGCGCCCGCGCAGCGCAAGACGCCCGGCCTCTTCAAGCAGCCGTTCCGCCTCCCGGCGCACGTCCGTCCTTCCGGTTGGCGGGCTATCCGGCAAACGGAGCATCAGGCGGAAACACGGGCCGAAGCAGTCGCGCAGCATGGTTTAATTCCTCAAGTAAAGCAGGCGAAGGTGACCGGGTAGGGCCGGGCCGCACAGGGGGAAGAGGGCAACGCCGAGGGCTCCGGAACGCAGCGCCGCCTGCCAGCGCTCCGAACGGGCGTCGGGCTCCAGATAGTGGATGCCATCCCGTTGCGGGAGGCCCGGCGGAGCGGGGATTTCGCGCAGCGGGACTCCGGCGATGGCCTGGGCCAGCGTGGCAGGGAGGGTGTCCGGAGCATCGGCCACAAGGCGTCCCTCATTGAGCAAGGAGGAAACGGTTTCTTCGGTTTGGAGTACGAGTAGGGCCTGTGTCCGGCCCAAACCTTCGGGGAGTTCGGCGCGCAGGAATTCGCCGTCCGCACGGAAGCGGACCACCGCCGCCGTTTCCGGGAGCAGGCCGCGCAGGATCTCCCGCAACAGACTGTCGAGGCTGCGGAAACTTTCAGCCGGATCGTCATGGCGGTAGAGGGGCATGGCGTCCGCCGTTGCAATCCCGACGCAGGCCGCTGCCGCCGCAAAGCCGTTCCGGAGCAGCCCGAACAGCTCATGGGGGGCGGTTCCGGGCCATGCCAGCGCGTGGCGCAGCTCGGAGAGCGTCCGCGCCGCATTCACGAGCAGAAGCTGTCTGGAGGTTGCGGGCTCATCGAGTCCGCGCCGCCGGGCTGGCTCAAGGCGCCGGATGGCTGCGGCAAGCCGGGCTTCGAGTCCGCGCGCGAGCCCGCGCAGCACGGGGTTGGCCTCCACATAGAGGGAAGGCGGCGCATAGGCGGGATCAGGGCGCGGTCCGGAGCCTTCGTCCGTGAGGCGCAACAACGGCAAAAACAGCCAATCCGGGCGGTCGGTGGTTTCGTTTTTCCAGAAGAGGCGGGGATAAAGATAGAGCGTGCGCACGGGCATGTCCCTCCGGCTTTCCGTGGCAAGGGGCAGGGCGTAACGATCGGCTATGCTGTCGTCGCTGTTCGGACAAAGATAACGGCCCGGCGCTTCGGGCAAGGTGTCCGCATCGCATCCGATCAGCCTGCCTCCGTCCCGCATGCACGATGGAATCCCGGCGACGTTGCCATAGGGTTTCAACGGCGGGAGGCCGGCAAACACCGTAAACGGCATATGTGGGTCCGTCCATGCTTCGCGGAAACTCCGGCTTGGCAGGATGGCGTTGCCGTCTTCCGGCACGGCGGCGATTACAACCTCGGTGCCATCCTGAAAACGCATTATCCCGCTGCGGACGAGAATCCGCCCCTCGGCAAGCGCCGCTTCGTCCACATCCAGGTTGCCCACGCCCCAGAAGCACGGCTGCGCCGACTGGAGCAGCGACGCCCGTTCCGAGGCATGAAAGGCATCAGCCTGCTGGAAGTGCTGCGGTTCGAGGAATTGTCCCGAATACCAGTATACCGGACGTTGAGGCTGCATGTCGGCCTTCCCAATATGGTTTGCGCGGTGCCTTCGGATGCCCGGAGCGGTTCTGCTCCGTCCTATGCCCGGGAACCCGCGTCAATCAAAACGGATGGTAAAACGTCTCTCTCTCTCTCTCTCTCTCTCTCTCTCTCTCTAACTTTGGCCCACAGGTTTCTGGCCGTCCTTCGGCGGAGTCCTCTTAAAGGCATACGTTCAGCCAGCGCTCAAGAGGACTGCCGTCCCGCTTGGGCCTGCGGGGGTTCCCCTCCCATCAGTTCCGCCGGGCCGAGGCGTATGGGGATGATCGTCTGTCCTGGTTCATGGCGGGTGTCTTTGAAGAACGGCACCCAGCCTTCGACGATTTTCCGCACGGGCACGGCGACAACCCGGGCGCTGTGGGCGGGGGTCCCGTGGAAGTACCCGGCGATCACCGCGATCCAGCGGACGCCCTCTTCCCGGTCCAGAGAAAGGTTTTGTGCCTGACCGGGATCCGAAAAGAGCCTCCGGCTCGTCACCACGGAATCGTCGAAACGCCCGCAGGCCAACAGCTCGGCGAATCCCTCCGGGCTGGCGAGCCTTTTGTCCACTCCCTCTCGGGTCGCCAGTTCGTAGACGCACAGCATCAGGCTGGACGGTTCGCCCTCATGCTCGTTGAGCCGCTCGTCGGCGGAGATGCGCAATACCACAGCGTCGGGTTCGTAGACCCACGGCACATCATTTTCGGGCGGCGTCGGAGGAGGGGGCTCCGGCGCGGAACAGCCGCTGCACAGCGCAATGACGCCCAATAAGACGGCAATATGGAATTTTAAGAATCGAATCATACTGTTATAGCCATGAGAAAGACAAAAATGGAATAAAGTGTTGACTCTATGTTTTTCTTTATATTAGAAGCTAATTTATAACGAAGGGTTTATTATGTCCAGAGCAAAGTCAGATTTTGTCGACTGGGCGTCATGTCTGCATCCGTTTGGCGAAGATCCGTACGGTCCGGCATTGCCGCATGATCCCGTTTGCGCCGCCATCAGAGAGGCGCGCCGGGAGGATGACCCCGGCCTTCCGCAGGGGGTCTGGGAACGGGAACTCAAGCGGGCAGACTGGGATAAGGCCTTGTCGTTGTCCCTCGGGGTGCTCCGGGAGCGCTCCAAGGATATGCAGGTTGCCGGATGGGCCTGCGAGGCCGCGCTCATGCGGTATGGCTTTGCCTCCCTGCCGGGCGGGCTCAGGATGATCGCCGGATTGTGTTCCGGCTTTGGGGACGGGCTGCACCCGCAGCCGGAAGGAAGCGATCAGGAGGCACGGCTGGCGCGGCTGGCATGGCTTGACTCCACCCTTGCCGAGCGGGCCGCCTCTCTGCCCATCACGGAAGCCTCTCCGGACGTCCCTGCCGCCACCTATGCGGACTGGATGGCGATGGAGCACCGCGAGCGCATCCAGAACGGCAACGGCAAGAACGGCGTGGCTGGCGATGCCCGGCGTATGCTGAACCTTGCCGGGACACAGACTTCCCCGGCCTTCCACGCCTCCCTGCACGGGCAGTTGCGTGAAGCGCTGCTGGCGCTGGACGAACTCGCCCGCGCCGCCGCCGCGCTTTGCGGCGGGCAGGCGCCAAGCTTTCATGCCTTGCGGGACAGGCTGGAGCACATCGACGCGCGGGTGCTCGCGTGGCATCCCTCCGCCGGGACGGATCCCCTCGTATCCCCACCTTCCTCTCCCGTCTCTTTGTCTTCGCCGCCACCGCCATCGTTCTCCTCGCGGGAACAGGCGTATGCCTCCCTTTCCGCCATCGCCGATTACCTCATGCGCACAGAGCCGCACAGCCCCGCCCCTTGGCTGGTGAAACGGGCCGTCTCGTGGGGCGGCATGACGCTGGCGGAACTGCTCGACGAGTTGCTGGGGCAGGGGGAGAACCTCGCCTCCATCAAAAAATTGCTCGGAATGACCAAAGAATAGCCTTTTTTCGGCCCACGCCGCGAAAAAGCGTCAAGGAGCGTATCTATGGGAGAATCGATCCAGAAGCGGCTCGGCAGGGTACGCCCGCCGCGCGTACAGATTACCTATGACGTGGAAGTGGGCGATGCCATCGTCAAGAAGGAACTTCCCTTTGTCATGGGCATTATGGCGGATCTCGCGGGTGACAGGACCGTTCGGGAAGATCTGGGGCTTCCGCCGGTGCCCGAGTACAAGCTGCGTACTTTTGCCGCCGTCGACCGGGACAATTTTGACGACATCATGAAAACCGTTGCCCCCGCGCTCAAGCTTTCCGGGCTGGACCGCTTCATTACCGAAGACGCGAGTGCGGCGTGGCGGGAAGGAGGCGTTGAGCCTGAGAAGGCGGCGTTCTCCTGTGCGCTGCGGTTTGAGAAGCTGGACGATTTCAGGCCCGAGTGTTTGGTGAAAAACGTCGAGACGCTGGCAGCGTTTTTTGAGCGCCGCAATCTGTTGCAGGATCTTGCCGCCAAGTTGGACGGCAACGACGCTTTACAGGCCAGCCTGCAGAAGATGCTGTTCCCTACCGGTGACTCTGTCTCGGAATTGGACGCGTTGCGGAAGGCGTACAAGGAGGCGTTGGCTTCTGTGGACGCCGCCCGTGATGCCGTGAGCAAGGCCGGAGAGGACCAAGAAAAGCAAAAGGCCGCTGAAGAAGGCGTTCAGCAAGCCGAAACGGCGGCGTCAGAGGCCAAGAAGAAGCTGGACGAGAAGCGGAAGGCGAAAAGGCCCGATACCGAGGCCATCGCCGCCGCGATGGTCCGCAATTCCGGAGACCCCGATGAGGATAAGCGCCAGCGGGAAGTCGCTGATGCGCGTTTGGCGGCGTGCCTTGCCGAACATGAAGATAATCCGTTCACGCTGCCCGCCAGCGGGAGTATGCTGGGGATGCTGACGGAACGGGTGGCCTGCAAGGACAAGCTCCTTGCGTGCCAGCTCGACGCCATTCTACATGCCGAGGCATTCCAGGAGCTTGAAGCCGTCTGGCGTGGCCTTCATTATCTGGTGTTCAACACGGAGACGAGCGATCGGCTCAAGCTGCGGCTGTTCAACGCCTCCTTCAAGGAACTGCGTACGGATCTGGAACGGGCCGTGGAGTTCGACCAGAGCCTGCTGTTCAAGCGGGTCTATGAGGAGGAGTACGGCACGTTCGGCGGAGAGCCCTACAGTTGCCTGCTCCATGTCCACGAATACGGCCTGTCGGCGGTGGACCTCGGCGTCCTCCAGAAGATGGCGGAAGTAGCCGCCGCAGCGCACACCCCCCTGCTCAGTGCCGCGTCGCCGCAGCTTTTCGGGCTGGGGAGCTTCACCGATCTGCCCTTGCCACGCGATCTGCACAAGATTTTCCAGAGCGCGGACTATATCGAATGGCGGTCGTTCCGCGAGAAGGACGATTCCCGCTATGTGACCCTTTGCCTCCCGCATCTGCTGATGCGTCTGCCCTATGGCAACGACACCGATCCCGTGGAAACCTTCGTTTATGAGGAGGATGTCGCCGGGCCGTCCCCAGACCGTTACCTTTGGGGCAACGCGGCTTTCGCCCTTGCCGCGTGCATCACGGCGGCCTTTGCCAAGTACGGCTGGACGGCGGCGATCCGGGGCTATGAGGGCGGCGGGGCCGTGGAAAACCTCAACGTCTACAAGTACCGCCAGACCAACGGCGAGACGGTGGCGCTGTGCCCCACCGAGGTGAGCATCACCGACCGCCGCGAAAAGGAGCTTTCGGATCTCGGATTCATCGCCCTGATTTACCGCAAGAATTCGGACAAGGCGGCTTTCTTCAGCGGCCAGACGGTCCACAAGCCGCCGGTTTACACTTCCGACACGGCCAACGCCAACGCCCGGATCTCGGCGCGGCTGCCCTATCTGCTGAACGCATCGCGGTTCGCGCATTATGTCAAGGCGAACATGCGGGACAAGGTAGGGTCGTTCATGACGGCGGATAACGTGTCAAAGTATCTGAATAACTGGATCAGCCAGTATGTCCTGCTCTCCGACGACGCCGGGGACGACATCAAGGCGCGTTATCCGCTGCGTGAGGCCCGCGTGGACGTGAGCGAGGATCCCGGGAATCCGGGCGCGTACAAGTGTGTGATCTTTCTGAGGCCGCATTTCCAGCTTGAGGAACTGACAGCAAGTATCCGGCTTGTGGCGGAATTGCCGCCGCCCGCGGTGTAAAAAACGATGCGCCTCCGGCGGCGAGGGGCCGCGAATCCCTTTGCCCGCCGGAGGAGATCTGTGGTGCCCTCGACCCGTACGGCTCGAAGGCTCGCCCGGTGCCCGGCCTTTTTGAAACCGCCCTTTGGACCGGCCCCGGACTTCCGCATGAATGGGGATGCCGGAGCTGGAGCGATATTCCAAGGAGGGGGAAATGGTTTCCGTCTTTGATGCCCTCCACTGCGACGTCGCCGCGTCATAAAACGCAACTGCCCAATGTCTGTGAATCCCATCCGCCCTGTGCGCCGGGCAGGAGGGAAACCGGAAGTTCCACGGGCACGAGCCATTTCTCCGGATGGGGGCAAGAGGGCGGCAGCCCTTGCCGCCGGAGCATACAACTCTTGAGGAGCAGAATCCATGTCCACGAATACCTTTCTCAAGCTCGGTGATATTGAGGGCGAATCGACCATCAGCGGCTTTGAGAAGCAGATGGAACTCATCAATTTCACCAACGGGTTTCATCAGCCGACCTCGCCGATCCGCAGCAGTACCGGCCCCACCACGGGGCAGGCCGTCCATTCGATGATGAACGTGACCAAATATCTCGACAGTTCCTCGCCCAATATCTGCAAGGCCCTGTGGAGCGCCAAGGTCCTGGATTCCGTGGTGCTCACCTGCTGCCGTATGGACAACGACGCCGCGATCAAGTTCCTTGAAATCACGATGGAGAACGTGGTGGTGGCCTCTTACAACCTGCGTGGCGGCGGGGATCTGCCGTATGAGGAGATCGCGCTGAATTACGCGACCATCAAGTACACCTATATCCGCCAGAAGGAAGAGGGCGGATCCGACGGCAACATTGCCGCCAGCCACGATCTCAAGACGAATAAGGTTTCGTAATGAAGGAGGAAAGGCGCATTCCGCTGTTGTCCCGCCTTGCGGGGAAAGCTTCGGGGCGCGGATTGTCCCGGAGCGAATACCTGTCGGCCGTGGCGGAAGACGTCGAGGAACTGCTCAACACCCGTGCCCCCTGTGGGAATGGGGATGCGGCGGATCTGGTGATGGGGTACGGCCTGGCGGACTGGAGTTCGGCCCCGCTGGACGGGCGAGAGGTGGCCCGTGCCGTTTCGGCTGCGCTGGAGCGTTTCGAGCCGCGCCTGAAAAAGATAAGGGTGAGCTCGCTTGGATTTGAGGACGGTCGGCTGCATTTGCGGGTGGATGCGGCGTCCGAAGAGGAACCGGTGACGTTTTTGCTCCAATGCGACGGAGGCGTGTTCTCCGCTGGAGCGGGCGCGGAGGGCTGATGCACGCCTTTGAGGACATCGCCGGGCTGTACCGGGAGGAATTGCGTTCCTTGCGTGAGGACGCGGTGCGCTTCGCCGTGCGGAATCCCGGCATGGCGCGCCAGCTCGGGCTGGCGTCCGATACGCAGCCCGATCCTTTGGTTAATCTGCTGCTGGAGTCGTTCGCATGGCTTGCCGCCCGGGTGAGGGCGGACGCGGAATCCCGGCTGCCGCTGGTCTCGCACAGCCTGCTCGGGCTGCTCTATCCGCAGTTCGTCTGCCCGATTCCGTCCGTGGGCGTGGCGGAATTCATCCCCAATCCGGCGGGCGTGGCCGGGCTGCCGGACGGATTCGGCATTCCGGCGCACACCCCGATCCACAACCGTGACGAGCGCGGCGGCGTGTTGCGCTGGCGGACGGCCCGGCCTCTGACGTTGCATCCCGCGAAGGTTGTACGGGCTTCCATCATCCCTCCGGCGTCTTGGATGCCCGCTGCGGCGCAGGGCGTGCCCGGTGTCCTGTGCCTGCGGATCGAGGGTATCGCGGGGCTTTCGCTGGCAAAGTTCGGATTGCCCTCGTTATCTCTCCACCTTGGCGGTGATCGGTTTGCGACTTTTCCCATGCACGAATGGGTGCACGGCGCGTGTAAGGATGTCTTTCTCGCGGACGACGCCGGGGCCGCAAAGCCCAGGGCGCTCTCCCTTGGCCGGGAGGCCCTGTGTCATGCGGGCTTGGAGCCGGGCGGGCGTCTGTTCCCCGAATCCGCCTACGCTCTGCCCGGATACCAGTTGCTGCAGGAGTATTTTGCCTATCCCGAACACCTGCTGTTCTGGGAGGTGTTCGGGCTGGAACGTCGGCGGGAACTCGGGGATTTGCCAGGCTTCGATCTCCTGTTCCCCGTGGACGCGCCGCCGCCGAAAACGGTTTCCTCAAGATTGTTCCGCACCTGCGCCGTACCTGTGGTCAACTTGTTCGAGCGCATGGCGGAACCCATCCGGGTGGATCACGAGCGCTCGGGACACCTGCTCGTGCCGGATCTGCGGCACCGGGACAGTACGGAAGTCCATTCCGTGATCGCTGTGGACGCTTTGGAGGGAGGGGAACGTTCTTCGGTTATGCCGTATTTCTCTCTTTCAGGAGAAGGGGATGCGCCGCCGTCCCTGATGTGGTTCCTGCGCAGGAAGCCATCTTTGGAAAGCATAGGGACGGACGTGTTTCTGCATTTCAAGGAAGCGGCGTTCCGCCCGGAGACGGCTCGGCCTTGGGTGGCTTCCGCGCGGGTATTGTGCACGAACCGCCACCGTGCCGCCGAGCGCTGGCGTCAGGGCGAACTGACGCGGGATACGGACATGCCCACGGCGGCTATCCGCTTCTGCGGCCCTCCTTCGCAACAGCACGATCCGCCCATGTTCGGCGGCGAACTGTGGAAGCTCGTTTCCCATCTCAGCCTCCATCAACTTTCTTTGAGCGGGCCGGATGCCGACAATGTCCTGCGTGAACTGCTCCGCCTGTACGCGCCTCCACGCGACGCTTTTGCGCAGCGCCAGATCGCCGGCGTGAACGGGTTGTGTGCCAAGCCGCTCATTCGCCCCTTGCGCTCCGCTCCGGGCTGTGCGGCGAGGGGAACCCGGCTGACGCTCACGCTCGACGAGGACGCCTTCACCGGAGGCAGCGCGTTTCTGTTCGCGGAGGTCCTCGACGTGTTCTTTGGGCTGTACGCCGGAATCAACACGTTTACGCAGCTTGTGCTGAAAACCTGTAACCGTAAAGGGACGTGGCACAGATGGCCTCTGAGATCCGGCGCGCTTCCGCTGATCTAGACGGCGATGCCCTGTCGCGCTTCCGGTCCGCGCCGTGGCGTTTCGACGTCTGGCAGGCGGGTGCGATTCTTGAGGCATGGAAAGGCCGCATGGACTGGGGCGTCCCGGCTTCGGACATCATCCCTGCTGGGGTGGTCCGCGGCGTGGCCTTCCCGGAGGGCGGGGCTCCGCGCCTTGATGTGAATCTGCTTGGGCTGGCGGGCATGGATGGGCCGTTGCCGCCGCATGTGGCCTTGCTGGTGCGGGAGCGGATGCGGGCCGGGGACCCGGCATTTCAGGAGTTTCTGGATCTGTTCCACAACAGGATCCTGCATCTGTGGCGGGATATGGCGTCGTCGTTGTGCCCGGAACTGCGGGCTGACGGCCTGCCGGAGGCTCACCCCTTCGCCGCGTTCCTGGAGGCGGTTTCCGGCCTTCCCAATACGGGAGAGCGGGCGCGGGATGTGCCCATGCCCGGCCCGGTGGCTGGGAGGGGAGACGTGCCCGCCGCGCTGTTCCGGTCCTGCGCGGCCGTATGGGCCCGGCAGCCGCGATCTGCGGCGGGGTTGGAAAAGCTGGTGAAGGCGGCCTTTGGGGTTGAAGCCCGCGTGGAACCGTTCCACGGCGCATGGGTCGATCTGCCCGAGGAGGATCTCACCCGCCTTGGCGGAAGGGATGCGGGCAATGCGCGGCTCGGAAGCACGGCCCTGCTCGGAAGCCGGGTTTTTGACGCTTCGGCGGGGATCACCCTGCGCCTCGGCCCGCTTACGGAGGCACAGCGCCGGATGTTTCTACCCCCTCCCGCCGGAACGTGCCGCGCCGACCTGCTTGCACTGGTCCGCTGGTATCTGGGGGACGTGGGGTGTGAAATCGTGCTGGAAAGGCAAGGGGGCACAGGGAGAACGTATGGGTGTTGAGCAGATCGTCATGAAGTTTGCACAATATTCTCAAAGTATTTGCTCTTTTGATCAAGGTTTTCTTTTGAAACTCGATGCGGCGCACGCGGGCAGCAAAGGCATCTGCTATGCCCTGTCGTCATGTTTTATCCTCGGCTGCCTGAGCGGAAAAATTCCAGAGGACAGTTTTAAAATCATATCTGATTACAATAAACTGGATACGCTTGTCGCCATACAGAAAGCGTATTCGGACTTCAACGAGGATCGGGCGGGCATTTCCGAGGAGGAAAGGGACAAGATCAATGTGGAGCACACGTTCCATGAACTCATGGGCAGGACAGGCTGGTTTTCTTGTCCCGGCTTTACGGTTGAACCGGTGATGAAGCTCTCCAATCATGTGGGGGCTCCCGCCTCAATCGTCGGCAAGCTTGTCTCCGGCGCGGGGATGCCTCCCAGTGCTTTCATACTCCTTCGGATGCGTTTTACTGTGCGGGAGAAGATCTTGTTCATAAAATATCCGGTGGGGGCCGGACATGCGATCGCGTTGGCACAGACCCCTTCCGGTTTGTACCTGTTTGACCCGAATTTAGGGATGTTCAAGGCCCTCGGACAGGCAGAACTGGTAACAATGCTTGAATTCGTCTTTCAAATCTATGAAGTCGAACACTATGCCTCTATCTATATTACCTGAGCCTGGAGAAAATGAATGCCCGCCGCTACCCTCACCGGTTACGAGGCCCTTTCCCGTTCGTTTCGTTACGTGCTGGAATATTACCCTGACGAGCAGCCGGAACTGGCGGCGCTGATCGGCAAACCGTATACCGTAGGGCTGCCCATGCCCGACGGCTCGACGCGTCCGCTCAACGGCATCGTGTTCCGTGCCGAACAGGGGCCGTCCACTGTGCGCTCCGCCCGGTATACGCTGGAGCTGCGCCCGTGGTTCCTGCGCCTTGATCAGGAACGCACCTGCGCTGTCTTCCAAAATATGAGCGTGCCGGAAATCGTCACCAAAGTCTGCACTGACGCTGGATTCGGGCATATCCGCAATGCCCTTTCCTCAACCTATCCGGCAAAGGAGTACACCGTCCGTTATGGCGAAACGTCGTTCGCCTTCTTGAGCCGTCTCATGGCGGAGGCCGGGATTGTGTATTTTTTCGAGCACAGTGGGTCCGCGCACACGCTGGTCATGGCCGATTCGCCCGACGTTTTCGCGGATTGCCCGCAGGGTGCGACGCTGGAATGGCTTCCCGACGCGCAGGACAAGGAGGGTGGGCCGCCCACGGAACCCTCTGCGCATGTTTTTGAGCTTTCGCTGTCACGGCAGGTTGCTGCGGCTTCTTGCTCCGTGGATGACTATAACCCGCTGACCCCTGAAACCAGCCTTGCCGCGTCCGCGGGAGAAGGGGTCCCTTGCCTCGGCTATCCGTTGGCCGGGCATATCGATCAGCAGTCCGGCGAAGGGCTCGCGGCTATCCGCTTGGACGCGTGCGAGTCGGGAGGGTTCAAGCTGCGCGGGCGCTCTTCCTGTCCGGGGCTGTCCGCAGGATGCGCCTTTGCAGTGAAGGGGCACCCCGACGGGCAGGTGAATGCCCGGTGGGTGGCTACGGAAGTCCGTTTTACGGCATCGTTCCCCGGTGACGGCACTGCCGAAACCGGGCGTTTCCTGGCGGATGTTTCCGCTGTGCCCGCTTCCGCCCGTTATCGCCCCCTGCCGTTTTTCGCGCGGTCCCGCATGAGCGGCCCGCTTACGGGTGTGGTCACGGGCAAGGAAGGTGAAGAGGTTTGGACGGACCAGCACGGGCGGTGCAAGGTCCGGTTCCATTGGCAGGGTGCCTCGGATGAAACCTCGTCGTGCTGGGTGCGGGTGGCACAGCCGTGGACCGGCAACGGCTACGGCGCGCTGTTCCTGCCTCGCATCGGGCAGGAAGTGGTGATCGGTTTTGTCGGGGGAGATCCGGATCGGCCCCTTGTGACGGGCATGGTCTACAATTCGGGCAATCCGCCGCCGTGGGCGCTGCCGGAGCACGCGGCCTGTTCCGGCCTGCTGACCCGGAGTTTTCCGGACGGACAGGCCGGCAATGAGCTGCGCTTCGACGATACGAAGGATGCGGAGCTGGTGTATCTGCACGCCCAGAAGACGTTTTCCTGTGATGTGGAGGACGCCCGCACGGTGACGATCATCGGGGAGGGCGGCGACGCGCTCACGTTGGAAAAGAGCAGCCGGATCACGACGCTCAAGGAAGGCAACGATGCCCTTACGTTGGAAAAGGGGAACCGCTCCGTCGAACTCAAGGAAGGTGACGATGCCTTCACCATTGAAAAGGGCAGCCGCAGCGCCACATTAAAGGAAGGTGACGACGCGCTGAGCCTTGAGAAAGGCAATCGGGCCGTGACGCTCAAAGAGGGCAATGATCTGCTGGTACTGGAAAAAGGCGGGCGCACTGTCGAGCTCAAGGATGGCGACGACGGCCTCAAGGTAAAGGGCAAGCGGCACGTTGAAACGGGAGGCGATGAGGAGCGCAAGCACGGCGGCAACGTGGTCATCAACGTGAAGGGTGACTATACGCTGAAGGTTTCCGGCAATCTGACTATCGAAGCGGGCGGGACTCTGGCGCTCAAGTCCGCCAAGGCGCAATTCTCGGCAAAGCAGGGTATGGAAATTTCCTCGTCGGCAAACCTTTCCGTTTCCGCGCAAACGGAACTGACTCAGAAGGCTATGATGGTCGACATCAAGGCTAATGCCAAGGGGACACTCAGCGCGGGCGCAATGCTTGAGGTCAAGGGCGGTTTGGTGAAAATCAACTAAAGGCTGGCTCCGCCCGGTATGGTGGAGACTGAAAGCGTTATCCGCAACACGCCGAATCGGCGTAAAGGAGGATGGGCCATGCCGCCAGCAGCGCGCGTTGGAGATATGCATGTGTGTCCCATGCAGACGCCGGGGCTCCCACCGATTCCGCATGTGGGCGGGCCGATACTTCCGCCCGGCTGCCCTCATGTCCTTATCGGAAATATGCCCGCAGCGTGTATGGGCGATTCCGCCGTTTGCGTAGGGCCGCCGGACGTCATCATCAAAGGATCGTCTTCCGTGCTGATCGGGGGCCGCCCCGCCGCCCGCATGGGCGATCAGACGGCCCACGGCGGGCAGATCGTCATGGGCTGTCCTACAGTCATAATCGGCGGGTAGATTACTTATTGGCCGGGAAGTGGATGGCGGCCCCACAGGGGCTGTGATCGTTGGGTGCGTCTTCGGGCTTTACGGGCATCGATAGCAGCGTCCCTCCCCGGGCTCCTTCCTCCCAAGGCTTTCGATGTTATCGAATCCCTCCTTGTCAGACTTTCGGGTAGACAAAAATAAAACCCGCTCGGACATGCTGGGCGGGTTTTTGATTTGGAGGAACAGCGGGAAAAGGCTTGCACATAGGATAGGAAGTTTTTCCCTTGACCGGAACGAACTCCTGTTGCGCGGCCTCCCCACGAATCGAAGTTTTTGCGGGAGGGGTTCGGGGAGGGAGCTTTTTTGAAAAAGCTCCCTCCCCGATCTTTCCCCTTCATGCTGAAATATCGCAATGCCCGTCGAGGCCGCACGCGTTGGCGGGGCGTGTCTCCGAGCCGCCGGCTCCTCCGCCGAGCACGGAGGCAAGCTTGGCGGCCACAACGGGATAATCGGCGTAACCGCGCGCCAGCACATGGCGCTCGCCGTCGTCCGTTTCAAGAAAGAGCGTGGGATAAACCACAAAGTCACCCAGTATATCGAGCGCTTCCTCTCGTCCGGCTTCCGCGGCGGCCTGTACCCCGGGGTCTTCTAACGCTCGCATAAAGACGTCGCCGTCCACATTCGCTATCCGCATCTGGACTTCGGGGGCGAGCACGTCGCGGCCTTCGCCGTAAAAGGCCGATTGAAAGGCCTCCATCTGTTCGAGCTCGTGTCCCGGGGCCAGTTTTTTCAGCGCCGCCAGAGGCACTGCCATATCCGGGGAAAACATGCGGAGATCTCCCTGCCCCTGCTCAATGCGGCGCAGGAAATCCTGCCCGACGGCTTGTCCCGTGGTCTTGGCGAGCCGGACGAAAAATTCCCGCATGGTCGGGTGGTTCCTCATCATTTCGCCGGTGGTGGTTGGGTTTTCCACCAGATCGCCGCTCAGCACGCGTACGGGATAGCCGGGGTGCTCGGAGGAAATCCGCTGCATGACCGGGGCAAAACCATAACACCAAGGACAAAATACGTCCGATATATAAAGGAAATGTGACATAAGAGCACATTACTCCGAAAGCCGCCGCCTGTGAAGGGGGGCGGCTTTCGGGTATCAAAGGAGGGCCTAGGAAGGGCGGATTCGGAGGGCCGGGCAGGAATGGAAGTCTACCCTCGTGCCCGTTGCAGCGCTGCGAAAAGCGTCTCCGGATCGATGGGCTTGGCGATGTGGTCCTGCATTCCCGCTTCGAGGCACTTTTCGGCGTCGCCCTTCATGGTGTGGGCGGTCATGGCAATAATGGGAATGTCCGGCAGGAAGGCCCGGATACGCCGCGTCGCTTCGATGCCGTCCAGTTCCGGCATCTGGATGTCCATGAGGATCACGTCGTAGGCCCCGGAACGAGCCATGTCCACGGCTTCGAGCCCGTTGGAGGCCACATCCACCGCAATGCCCTTCATTTTCAGGATTTCTGTAGCTACTATCTGGTTGATATCGTTATCCTCGGCGAGCAGGACCCGGAGCCCGTCGAGCGGTGCGGGCGTGTTGCCCGGCGCGGTGCTTTCGGCCTCCTTGAGGACTGCGGCAGGCCGGCGGAAGCGGAGCGTGAAACTGAATGTGGACCCTTTGCCTACCACGCTGCGCACATGGATTGTCCCGCCCATATGCTGTACCAGCACCCGCGCTATGGCAAGGCCGAGGCCCGTGCCGCCGTAGCGCCGGGAAACCGACATATCCGCCTGGATGAACGGCTGGAACAGAGAGGGAAGCTTGTCCGCGGGGATACCGATGCCCGTGTCGCGCACGGCGAAACCCAGCGTGACGGTCTGCGGGTCCGTCTCCACGCACCGGACGAAAAGGGTCACGCTGCCTTCATGCGTGAATTTCATAGCGTTCCCCACAAGGTTGAGCAAGATCTGCCCGAGCCGCGTGGGATCCCCCACAAGCGACTGGGGCACTCCTTCCCCCACGTCAAAGCGCAGGGAGAGCCCCTTTTCCCGCACGGCATGGGTGAACATCTGGAGAGTGTTATCAAGCACCTCCGAGAGGTTGAACGGGATTTCCTCGAAGTCCATTTTGCCGGATTCGACTTTAGAAAAATCAAGGATATCATTGATGATCCGCAGAAGGGTCTTGGCGGTGACGTCGATTTTGGCGAGGTAATCCGCAATGGAGGCGGGGCATTCGCGCTGGAGCGCAAGATATGTCAGGCCGATGATCCCATTCATGGGCGTACGGATTTCGTGGCTCATGGTGGCGAGGAACTCGCTCTTGGCACGGGTGGCTTCCAAGGCTTCCTGCTGGCTTTTGAGCAGTTCGGCATTGCGGGCCGCGAGTTCCGCCGTGCGCGTCTGCACCTGCGCTTCAAGTTCAGCGGCGCGCTGGAGGGTATCGAGCGCCTCTTGTTTGCGGGCGTGGTTGTCGATGACGATGCCCACCCGTTCGGCCTTGTGGGTCAGCGGGTTGATCGCTTTTTGCCCTTTGACCAGTATCCACCGCCAGTTCCCGTTGCCGTCCCGCACCCGGTATTCGTATTCCAGCGTGCCGCCGGCGTCTTCGGCGGAAAAGCTTTCAAACACGTTGCGCACGTGCTCCACGTCGTCGGGATGGCACCGGAGCAGAAAATCCGGGAGCGTCATGTGCAGCAGGCCTTCGGGCCAGCCCAGCATCCGGCAGACGTGCTCATTGTAGGAAATGAGCCCTGTTTCGAGATCCGTGGACCACAAGGGGATGCTCGCGCTGTCCACAAGGAACTTGAGCCTGTTTTCGCTGGCGGAAACCTGCTGGACAAGCGTTTCCAGCTCGCAGGACTGGCGCTCAAAGGCAAGCTGCGTTTCCTTCTGTTCGGTGACGTCGATGATGACCCATACGCCGATTTGCCCCAGTTCGGGATCGTTCACCTGCCGCCCCCGGATGAGGGCCCATAAGAGGGTGCCGTCCCTCCGCTGGAGGCGGTGTTCGAGCGACAGCATGCCGTTCTGGGAAAGCTGGCTGAAAATCGCTTGCATCGTCGCGTTCCGCTCTTCGGACGCGCAGAGGCTAACGGCCGCGTTGCGCTTTTCCTTGCGGAGCTGGCTTCGGGTATAGCCTACCATATTCAGGTAGCCGTCGTTGGCGTAGAGGATGGTGAAGGACCGATCCAGCCTTGTAATGAGCAGGCCACCGAGCAGGTGGGAGGATATGGCGTCAAGTTGGAGATTTTTCTCGCGGATCTGCCGGGTGAGCGAGCTCAGGAGCACCCAGACGAGGAGGAGAAGCAGCAGCCCCGTGGCTCCGCTGATGGTCAGCGTCCCGTCGCGGAGTATGTTGGCCGGGCCGAGGATTTTGTTTTCGTTCACCGCCATGAGGATCCGCCAGTCCGTGGACGGAATGGGGAACCAGATGCCGAGGCTGGTGTGCCGATCCCTGGAGGCGAAACGGATAAGCTGCCCTTCCGGCTGATGGAAAATATTCTGCTTGCCGGGGCTCAGCATGTTGTCTGGAGGCGCCTCGCTGTTCCATGAGGCCAGCACTTTGCCTTGTGCGTTGATGATGTGGAAATAGCCGTCGCTCGGAGCGATGGAGGCTGTGCGTTTCCAGCTTTGCAGAAAATTTTCCAGATCAATGATGACGACAACTTCACCGATGCGTTCGCCGTCGCTGCGGACAGGGGCGCTGACGTAGGCCATGACCTTTCCGTCCCCGTTGGCGGTGCTGCCGAAGGAAGGTCGATCAATATCGGAGAAATCGGTGCGGACACTCCGGGTGATGCCGGGCATGGCCGTGGTGGAGCTGAGGATTATCTGGCCGTTCTTGTTGAGAAGGTTGAGGTTGGGCATATCCGACTGGTGCCGGATGAACAGGCGCGTAAGCCGCCGCGCCGAATCCATCTCTTCCGCCGAATCGGGATTCTTGAGCAGCCGGCGGATGGGGCCGGAGGCGGCGAGCGTCTCGACGTTCTCTGTGATGCCGGTAAAATAGGTGTGGATGGCATCGACGGCGCTTTGGGCGATCATTTTTTGATGGGCGACGAGCTCCTGTTCGAGGATGTCCTTGGCGTTATGGTAGCCGAACCACGCCATGATCCCGATGGACAGGACTACGGCGAGCAGGACGGGAGCGAACAGCGTAAGACGTTTTGGCATGTGGTCGGGGTGCGTTTGCGGACGGCGGGGCCGAGAGCGTTGATGGTGAAATCATTTTAGCCTTTTGACTTGTAGGCCGCAACCGATTTTCGGGGAAGGTGGGAGGAAGGGCTTTGAAAGGGCATAGAGGCATTGGGGAGAGGGAACCTTTTCTGGATAAAGGCTTTTCCTCTCTTCCCCAAGCTTGCTGGCGGGGAGCCCATGCCTTTCCAAAGGCTCCTGTGCCCATCGAATCCCCCCACGCAGCTTTTCTGGGGCGATCATATACATTTCTAAGAGGAAAGGCTCTGGTATGGAAGCGGATGCTTCTCTCAGCGGGACTTCCCGGCAGTGCCCATTGTGATTGCTTCCCGCCGTAACCCGTCCGTTTCACCGGAGTTGCACAGAGCAGGGAAATGCCGTATCCGTTCAGCGGTCAGGCTCCCGTTATTTGCTGTCCGGCATTGCTGGGGAGAGCCCTTGGGGTTCCTAGGAAAATTTTTTCGGCATCCGATCGGGCCGAAGCCGCCGGCCTTGCCCAGATTCCCTTCCGGGCGTCTTTATTCTCACAGCGAAGGTCGCATCACTTTTTGTAAGGACGTTTTCCCATGTATGCTTTGCTTGTCCGCATCGCCGAACGCATCACGTCCGGCGCCGATCCGCTTCTGTCACCTTCCGAGGCGCTGGAGCTTGCCCGTCTTCCCGAGTCCGCGACGTTGGACATCCTGTCCGTGGCGGGGCTGGCCCGCGCCGCCCGCAAGCCCGCCGCCGCGTTTACCTGCGGGATCATCAACGCCAAGTCCGGGCGTTGCCCTGAAAACTGCGCTTTCTGCGCCCAATCAGCGCATCATCAAACGGATTCCCCCGTCTATCCTCTCTATGACACGGATACGCTGCTGCGCCGCGCCGAAGAGCTCGCCGCCAACAATGTCGACCGCTTCGGCATCGTGACCAGCGGCACGGCTCCGAGCGATCGCGATTTCGACGCGCTGTGCGAATCGGCTCTGCGCATCGGCCGGGAAGTGAAGATCGGCTTGTGCGCCTCGCTCGGCCTGCTGACGCCCGAGCGGGCCGCCCGGCTGCGCGAGGCGGGTTTTACGTCCTATCATCACAATCTCGAAACCTCCGCGAGCCATTTCCCTTCGATCTGTACCACCCACGCCTACGAGCAGGATCTGGAAACCGTGCGCGTGGCCCGCTCCGCCGGGTTCCGGGTGTGCAGCTGCGGCATCTTCGGCCTTGGCGAGACGTGGGAGCAGCGTATTGAGCTTTCCCAGACCCTGACCGATCTCGGCGTGGACTCCCTGCCGCTCAATTTTCTGAATCCCATTCCCGGCACGCCGCTTGGGGATTCCCCCCTCCTGCCGCCTTCCGAGGCGCTGCGGGTGGTCGCGCTCATGCGGCTTCTGCATCCGGAACAGGACGTGCTCATCTGCGGCGGGCGCTCCAAGACGTTCGGCCAGTGGCAGTCGTGGGTTTTCGCCGCCGGAGCCAACGGCGTGATGACCGGCAATTACCTCACCACCAAGGGCTGCGCCTTCTGTGACGATGCCGAAATGTACGAGGTGCTGGGGCTTCGGGAGGAACGGTCATGAAGGGGCTTTTCATCACCGGGACCGATACCGATGCCGGGAAGACCACCGTCACCGCCGCGCTTCTGCGCGCCTTGAAGGTCGCCGGGGTGCCCGCCGCCGCTGCGAAACCCGTACAGACGGGGTGCGTTATGCGGGGGGGAGAGGAAGAGAATCGGGGGGAGGCCGCGTCTCATGAGGAGGCTTTCTCGGCGGGAGGGGATGGGGACTCCTTGCAGGCGCGAAAGGAAGACTGTGCTTGTGGCTGCTGTGGGAAAGGTGGTTCCAGTACTCCCGAACACCTGAAGGGTTGGGAAAACGCAGGCATGGGAGGCGTGGGAGCTTCGTTGGGAGTGTCTTCTTCTTCTTCTTCTTCTTCTTCTTCTTCTTCTTCTTCTTCTTCTTCTTCTTCGGCCTCTTCCGCCCTTGTCGCTCCCGACGTGGCCTGCTACGAGGCGGCGGGAGGCGGCGGGATCGTGCTGGAAACCTACGAGCCCGCGTGTTCGCCGCATTTGGCGGCACGGCTGGCAGGGCGTCCGCTCACTGTTTCCGGCTTACGGGAAAAGCTGGAGCGGAAGGCGCCGGACGGGACGTTTCTGCTGATCGAAGGCGCGGGCGGGATTTACGTGCCGCTGAATGACCGCGAAACCATGCTCGACTTCATGCGGGAGATCGATTTTCCTGTCCTGCTCGTCGTGGGGAACAAGCTCGGCTGCATCAACCACGCCCTGCTTTCGCTCGACGTGCTGCAATCGCACGGCCTGCGTGTGTGCGGGATGATCCTCAACCGCCCGATCCCGGAAACGGTATGCGATCCGGGGTCCGGCCCCGATCCGGATGTCGGGAACGAACGCAGGCTGCTGCGCGACAACGCCGAAACCCTCGCCCGCATGGGCCGGGAACGCGGCGTCCCCGTGCTCGCGGAAATCCCCTACCAAACCGGATTCGCAAACAATGCCGAAAACGTATGGTCCAGCCTCGCCGCCCTTGTCGGGCCCGCCGTGGAAGCCCTGAGCCCGTTGTTCTCGGACTGCCTTTCCAATGGAATATGCCCCGACAACGCTTCATCACATATCGTCTCCCCGTCTTCTTCCCATGAACGCGGTCAAACCTCCCCCGCATCTTCATGCTCCAACCGGGAAAGCTCCCGCGTGGCCTCCCCCCACATTCCCTCATCTCCTCTTTCCCCTTCTTCGCTCCTCGCCTTCGACCGGGAACACCTGTGGCACCCGTATACGTCGGCGCTGAACCCGCTCCCGGTGCGGGAGGCGGTGGGCACATCGGGCGTGCGCATCAGGCTGCGCGACGGGAGGGAGCTGGTGGACGGCATGTCCTCGTGGTGGTGCGCCATCCACGGCTACGGACACCCCGTCCTCATGGACGCCGTGCGGCGGCAGTCCGCGAAAATGGCCCACGTCATGTTCGGCGGCCTGACCCATGAGCCCGCCGTGGAACTGGGGAAACGACTCCTGCCGCTGCTGCCCGACAATCTGAAACACATCTTTTACGCCGACTCGGGTTCGGTCTCGGTCGAAGTCGCGCTCAAGATGGCGGTCCAGTATTGGGCCTCAAAGGGCAGGCCGGGCAAAACCCGCTTCCTCACCCCCAAGGGCGGCTACCACGGCGACACGCAAGGGGCCATGTCCGTCTGCGATCCCGTAAACGGTATGCATACGCTGTTTACCGGCATCCTGCCGAAACACCTGTTCGTCGAGCGCCCAAACTGCCGTTTCGACAGCCCGTTCGATCCCGACAGCCTCCGGCCCATGCGCGACGCCATCGAGCGCCACGCGGAGGGGCTGGCGGCGGTCATCCTCGAACCCATCGTGCAGGGCGCGGGCGGGATGTGGTTCTATCACCCCGACTACCTGCGCGGGCTGCGGAAGCTGTGCGACGAGCACGAACTGCTGCTGATCGTTGATGAAATCGCCACAGGATTTGGGCGTACCGGCAAGATGTTCGCTTCGGAATGGGCGGGCCTCAAGCCGGATATCCTCTGTCTCGGCAAGGCGCTCACCGGCGGCACCATGACGCTGGCGGCGACCGTTGCCAGCGAAGCCGTAGCGCGGGGCATTGAAGAGGCCGGGCCGGAGCAGGGCGGCGGCGTGTTCATGCACGGCCCCACCTTCATGGGCAACCCGTTGGCCTGTGCCGTGGGATGCGCCAGCCTCGACCTTCTGAACGCCTCGCCGTGGGCCGAGCGCGTGGAAGGCATCCGCCGGGGCCTTGAGGAAGGGCTTTCGCCGTGCCGGGAATTCCGGGGGGTCCGCGACGTGCGGACACTCGGCGCAATCGGCGTCGTGGAGGTGGACAAGCCCGTGAACATGGCCGTCTTGCAGGATTTCTTCGTTGAGCGCGGCGTATGGGTGCGTCCGTTCAACCGGAACGTCTATCTCATGCCGCCGTACTGCATCGGGCCTGAAGACCTGCGGCGTCTGACGGACGCCATTGTGGACGCCGTGCGCGGGGCCTATTCCTGATAGTGTTCTGCCGGGGAGAGCAGAAGTACGGGCGTACCTTGCGGTGCGTCCGCGCCAAAGCGTGGCGGAGAGCCTCTCCGTAGTTCCCGGAAAGGCTGGGGGGTATGGTTCTTTTCAGCAAGTGCCTTCCCCGAACCATCCGGCAAGCTTGGCGTCGGCTTTGGCCCTGGCCTCGGCGTCTATATAGGAAGCGGCCATGACCACCGCCGCCGCGAGCACGCCGATGTCGTCGGTGAAACCCACGACCGGGATGAAATCGGGGATCACGTCGATGGGCGAAATGAAATAGCCGAGCGCGCCGTAAATCACCATTTTCGTCTTGAGCGGCATGGACGGATTGTCCAGCGCGTAGAACAGGCGCAGGGCGCTGCGTATGCCCTCGCAGCCGACTTTCTTTGCGTGCCCTTTGATTTTTTCCCAGAGCTTTTCGGGGGAGAACTCGGAAACGTAGGCCGACCACTGGCCGTTTTCCTCTTTCATATCGATGATGTCCTTGTCGCTCATGGCGGCCTCCTGCCCGTGTTTTGTCTGAATGTGGGCACGGCGGGGCGGCGTGTCAAGAAGACGGGAAGGGCGATCACGAAAAGGCGTTGCCGCATCCAGCCATCAGGCCGGGGTGCGGCAACGCTTTTTTGGGGGATGCGGGGGCATCCGGGAGTGGGAGGAGAGGCGCGGGAGCGGGCCGTGCCGGGGTTACATGATGCCGATGAACGTCCAGTAGGGGATGGCGATGACCGCGATGAACGCCCCGGCGACGATGCAGCGGGCGATCATCGTGGGGATGACGTGCTTGAGGGTCACGCATCCGGTGGTGAAGATGTAGAGGAACATGACGCCTTCATAGGGGAAGAAGTACTGATCGAGCCCGTACTCGAAGGCGTAGAACAAGGGCAGCGGGTTGACGCCCATCTGGACGCCGAGTTCGCCGAACGCCGGGGTGAAGGCCACGGTCGCCGCGAAGGGGGTCAGGAGCAGGTTGGTGACCACGCCCGCGAGGTAGGAGCAGAGCACGCCGAGCGTGGGGGGCAGTTCCTTGAGGAACGGGATGATGGATGAGACGGCCCACTTGTTGGCTCCGACTTCGCCCGCCACAAACCCGATGGCCATGCAGCCCGCCACGAAGACGAGGAACACGATGTTCAGGTTGTTGAAGGAGGAGGGCTCCATGATCTTCATGCCGGGCATGTAGCAGAACAGGGCTACGAGGCAAAGCACATACACGGCGTTCACGCCGGTCCACGGCTCGACCATGAAGCCGAGGATGCCGAGGATGGCGAGGACGAGGAGGCGCTTTTCGGAAACCGTCATGGGGCCCATTTCGGCGAGGCGCTCTTCAAGGATGAGCTTGAGCTTCCCGCCTTCGGGGAGCCGCACCTTGCCGCGCATGAAATAGATGGTCAGGAAGGACAGCGCGACATAGATGGTGTTGATGAAACAGGCGTGGTTCAGGTATTCCCACCAGTCCACATTGCCGCCGATGGCCTTCATGAGCACCTGAAACGACCAGATGAAGGACTCCGAGGTGTGCAGGAACTGCATGGTCGGGGCCGCCGCCGCGAAGAAACAGGCGATGACGATGATGGAGGACAGGCGGGACTTGGGATCGATGTCCAGCGCCCTGATGATGCCCACGGCGATGGCGCAGAAGATGACCGTGCGGGCGAACCCGGAGGCCAGCAGCAGGCCGAGGATGATGCCGCCGATGGCGAACCCGATGAGCATCCCGGTGAACGTGCCGCCCGTGAGGAGCATACAGCGCAGGGCCACGCGCTTGGCGAGCCCGGTCTTTTCCATGGCTTCGCCGAAGATGGCCGCGCCGAAGGTGGTCCAGATGAGCACGGTGGTCCACGGCCCGAGCACGACTTCGGGCGGGGCCATGTTGGTCAGCAGGTAGAGGAAGGTCAGCGCGGCGGCGACAGCCACGGCGGGCAAGAGATCGAAGGTCCAGATGATGACCGCTGCGGAGGTCATCCCGAGATAGAGGGGCATTTGAGGCGAAACGTCACGGGGAGCCAGCAGGTAGAACAGGCTGGCGAGGCCGAGCACGGCGAACCACTTTAAGGTCAGGGCACGGTTCATGGGGACTCCTGCGGGAGGCGGGTTCAGAGGTCGGGGAGCCGCGCCGGGATGCGGGATTCCGGCGCGGCGGACGCTGCCTTAGATGGCCGATGTTTTGGGGAAGGCGAAGTTATCCATATAGTAGCGGTGCGGTTTTACCGGATAACGGTCCAGCGGAACGGGGTCGGCACGCAGATCCATGCCGTCGTGCCCGCCGCGGATGACGATCCATGCCGGATCGCCGTGGCGTTCGGGGAAATCCTCGCGGTAATGCCCGCTGCGCGATTCCTTGCGCATGAGCGACGCCTTCAGGTACATTTCGGTGATCAGCGCCATGGAGCGCGCTTCCACGAGCTTGACCAGATAGTGCGGCTCGGGGGCGGTCATGTACGGCAGGATGTTCCGTTTGGCGTCTTCAAGGCGTTCCAGCGAGCGGGTGAGGCCCTTGCCGGTCTTGAGGATGCACACGTCCATCGGGGCCATGAGCTCCTGCATGAGCCGGACCACGTCCTTGGGATAGACGCCGGGTTTGCCGAGCAGGGACAGGGTGGCGTCGAGCGTGCCGGAAGCGTGGGCGTCGTCGAACCGCGGCGCGGAGGTGAGCCCGGAAACGTATTTCCCCGCGCTGTTCCCGGCGATGTAACCGGTCGTGGTGGTCTTGCAGGTGTCCCAGCCGCCCATGTAGACGCCGGGGGTGACGCTGCGGGCGCGTCCGGCCACGAACAGGCCCGGAACGCCGCTCCAGCCGTCCTTGTCGGCCACGGTGCCGCCGAACGAGGTGAGCACCTGCGGCATCCATTCGGTTTTGCTCTTGAAGAAGTCGATGCCGAGTTCCTTGAGCTTGGTGTCGTTGAGTTTCATCCAGCCGCCGGTGGGGGTCATGATCTCGACGCCTTCCGGGCTCATGGTGCTGGTGTCGAAGTAGATCGGCCCGCGTCCGGCCCGGACTTCAAAGGCCATGCCGCGCACGTTGTAGTGCGGGTCGGCCTTGGCTCCGAGCTTCGGGGAATAGCGGCGCATGAAATCCTCGCCTTCTCCGTTGAGGAAGCGCGCGCCGTAGGGGAGCATCCCGGTCTGCCCTTCCCACGCGAACAGCTTGGGCACGTTCCAGTTTTCGATGAACTCCATGTTGCGCAGGGAAGCGCCCGCGCCGTAGGCCAGCGCCGCGCCTTCGCCCGCGCAGGTGTTCAGCAGGTACGAGCCCTTCCAGCCGCCGTTGTGGGCGGCGAGGATGACGGCCTTGGCCCGGAACAGGCAGGGCGTGCCGCTCTGGGCGTGGAAGCCCACGGCCCCGGAAACGGCGTCGCCGTCCTTGACGAGATCGGTGATCTCGATGCGCCCGATGCGCTGGACGTTGAGCCGCTGAAGCTCGGCATTGAGGATCTGCGTGGTGTGCGCGCCGCCCTTGCCGTAGGGATGGTAGAAGTAATAGCGCATGAGTTCGAGCCCGCGCTGGGGGATGCTCATGAGCCTACCGGAATCGTCGCGGGCGAACTCGTGGCCCATCTTCTCGTAATCCTTGAAGCGCTCGTAGGACTGGTTGAGGATTTCCTCAAGCACATCCTGCTCGCACAGCCCGTCATAGTAATAGACCAGCTCTTCGACCAGATCCTTGGCGGCGAACTCCGGCTGCTTGACGATCATGTCGCCGCCGGACATCCCGCCGAGGCCGCCCCAGTCGCGGGGGCCCTTGTCGACGATGAGCACGTTCTCCACATGTTGCCGGGCCGTCAGCGCGGCCCACGAACCCGAAAAGCCGCCGCCGATGATCAGCACGTCCGTATCGAAAACAAAAGGTTTCGCGCTCATGGCTAGTCCTCGCAATGGATTTCAAGGGTACGCGGGAGCGGTTCCTTGAAAGGATGCACGTTGATGGCTTCCGCCGGGCAGCGGAGCTCGCAGGTAAAACAGGTCATGCAGTCGTCGTTGTAGGCGATGCGGGCCTTGGCCCCGCAGGTCATGCAGCGCATACCTTCCGCCAGCACGGCATGGAGATCCAGCCCCCGCCGCCGTTCCCCGAATCCGGGGGCGTCGGTCACGGCGCGTTCGTTGCGCGGGGAGAGGAGCACGCCTTCGCCGGGGAGCCTGTCCTTGTCCACGGTTTCGCGGACGGCGGCGCGGTTGGCGAGGATCTGGCCTCCGCGCAGGTAGCGGTCCATCGAGAAGGCTGCCTCGCGTCCCCCGGCGATGGCTTGGATGGCCGAGGCCGGGCCGCTGGCGGCGTCGCCCGCCGCGAATACGTCGGGGCGGGAGGTTTCGAAGGTGACGGCGGCGGTTTCGATGGTACGGCGGGGCGTGATGGCCACGTCCTCCGCGAAGGGATCGAGATCGGCGGCCTGCCCGATGGCGAAGATCACGGCATCGGCGGGGATGGTACGGGTTTGCGCCTCATCAAAGGACGGGCGGAACGCGCCGGAAGCGTCTTTGACGGAAAGGCAGGCTTTGACGGCGAGGCCGGAAACGGCGTCCGTGCCTTCGACGCGTACCGGGCCCCAGCCGCACTGAAAATCGATGCCCTCGTCGCGGGCGTCGGCGATATTGTGCGGATAGGCGGGCAGTTCGGCTTCGGACTCAAGGGAAACCATGCTCACGGATGATGCTCCGAGGCGCTTGGCGGAAATCGCCGCGTCGACGGCAACGTCGCCGCCGCCCACGACCACGACATGGCCCGAAAACGTAGGAGCGTGATCGCCGCGCACGGCGCGCAGGAACTCCACGCCCCACAGCACGCCGGGCAGCTCCGCGCCTTCAATGGCGATCCTGCGGCTGAGGCTGGTTCCGGGGGCAAGAAGGAACGCCTTGTAGCCGCGCCGGCGCAAATCGCCGAGAGCTAGGTCGCCGCCCTTGCCGATGCGGGTGTTGCAGCGGAAGCTGACGCCGAGGGCTTCAAGCCGGGCCACATGCGCCTCGACCACGGCGTCGGGCAGGCGGTAAGCCGGGATGCCGTAACGGAGCATACCGCCGGGGCGCGGCGCGGCCTCGAAAACGGTGACGGGGTAGCCCATGCGGGCCATAAAACAGGCGCAGGAAAGCCCTGCGGGGCCGGAACCCACCACGGCGACCTTGGCCGTATGCCGGACGGCGGGCTGTTCTTCTGGCAGGTCGAGATCGCCGAGGAACTGCTCGACGGCGTTGATGTTTACCGCACCGTCCACGGCATTGCGCGCGCATTCCTTTTCGCAGGGATGGAAGCAGATGCGGCCCGTGATGCCGGGGAATGGGTTTGCCTGACGGAGTTTTTGGGCGGCTTCTTCAAGCTTGCCTTGCTGTACGAGGGCATTGTAGCCGCGAATGTCGGTCCCCGCAGGGCACGCCGCCATGCAGGGCGAAACCTTGCTCTGGTCGGTGTCGAGGCGGAACACGTCGAGGCTGCACGACTTGAAGCAGGTCCCGCATCCGATGCATTTGTCTTGATCGATAACATTGATCACGTCCTGTCTCCTTGGCGTTCCCCGCGTCGCGGGGGACGGCTATGTGAAGGGTGAGGGGATGGGCGGGCGCGCATCCGCCCTCCGGCTCACTTCCCATTGTGCGAACCTTCACACAGCCGTTCTCAAGAAAATGGCGCATCTGCGCCATTTGTGAAAAAAAGTGGAAAAAAAGATGAGATAGGACGAAACAGTATGGATTATATGGATTTTTCTGTAGATGTTCCGGATTATTCCCCGGCTATTTTTTGCAGGAGCGCGAGGTCTCCGATACGGAGGCGGTTCTTGGTGAGCTGGAGGAGGGCACCGCACCCACGCAGGACCCTCAGGGCCCTCACAAGCGTAGCCCTGTGCATCCCAAGGAAAATCGCCAGTTCTTCCTGGGTCATCTGGGGGTTGAAGTCGAGCTTGTCACCGTGCAGACGTGAAAGCCCGCACAAAAAGAGGCTGACCTGCTTCACTGCCGTACCGCCACCCGTTTCGGAAAGGTTGGCGTGCATCACGAGCACCTTGGTGCTCATGGATACCATCAGGTTGATGATGAGTTCCGGGTATTCGGCAACGAAGCGCGGATCATGGAGCAGCGTGCCGGGGAAGCGGTACAGTTCCACGTCTTCCATACAGTAGAAGCGGCAGTCGGGATCGTCGAATCCGGCCAGTGCCGTGGCCTCATTGAATACATTCCCGCTGCCGATATAGACCATCGCCCGTTCGCGTCCGTTCTCCGCGCCGTGCATGATCCTGAGGCGCCCCTTGGCGAGGTAGTAGAAGTCGAACATGGCGTCGCCCGCCAGTACGAGGGGGTAGCGTTTCGGGTAGGTGTAGCGCGTCGCCAGATGGAGCAGGCGGCTCCACGGCGCGTTCATGTCCTCAAGTTTCCCGGTGCGGGAGGAATCGGCATCCAGCTTGAGCGGTTTCATGGAGCCTCCTGTCGTCACAGCCTTTTGTCGAGTGACGCTCCCTGATAGCCCGTGCGGGTTGGCGAGGCAAGCGATCTCACGGGGCTCCGCCCCGGACCCTGCCGAGGGGCTCTGCCCCTCGGGACCCCGCAAGGGGCGAGCCGCCCCTTTGACCCGGCGGCGCGATTACCTTCGCGGCGTTGCCGCCAAGGTAATCGCTTAATATAGAATGTAGTTCAATTCATATACCGGAATCTGTCCATGTACTATGTGATAAGCATCTAAATTTGTGTATCCGAAATGTTTGTCCAACGAGGGGATAACCTCCCTTTACAATAAAACCGTCAATATGTTCGCGATGAAACCGTGACGTGCAAAACCCCGCGCATTTTCCTTTCCCTAACATTACCGCCAGTAAGGGCCGTTTCCCAGAGAAGCGGTTTTTTGTATGGGAAACGGAGCGGCGGCTATCCATTGGGGGGAATAGCCGCCGTTTGGGGGAGTGGGGGAGGAGGAAGCCCCCAGGTTGGTGGAGAGGAGATTTTTTTGAGCCCTGCGTTTCCGGAATTCCAGTAAAGGGAGATTCCTTTATACCCTGAGCGCTTCCTCCTGCGGTGTTGCCGCGGGAGGAAACGCTTGTGCCGGGTCAAGGGAGCGCTGCTCCCTTGCGGAGTGCAGAGGCAGCGCCTCTGCCGGGGTTCCGAGGGGCAGAGCCCCTCGGCAGGGTCCGGGGCGGCGCACCATCAATACATGCCGAGCGCCTTCGGGAGGAACGTCACGACGTCGGGGAAGAAGATGAGGAAGAACACCACGAGAATAAGCAGGAAAATATACGGACAGGCTCCCTTGGCGACCCGCTCCAGCGGGAGGTTGGACAGGTTCATGGCGATGAACAGGTTGACGCCGAGCGGCGGGGTCAGCAGGGCGATCTCGTTGGTTATCACCCAAAAGACGCCGAAGAACACGGGGTCGATGCCCACGGACTTGATGATGGGCAGGAAGACCGGCGCGAGCACGACGATGGTGGCCAGCGTCTCCATGAACATGCCGAGGAAGAACAGCAGCGCCGCGATGAGCAGCAGGATCAGGATGGGATTGGTGGTGTACAGCATCATCTGGGCGGCGAGCTGCTGCGGGATCTGGTACATGGTCAGGAACCGCCCGAAAATGGTGGACACGCCCACGACGATGAGGATGGTCCCGGTGGAGATGTTCGCCAGCTTCATGGCGTTGAACACTTCCTTCAGTGAAAGCTTCTTGGTGATGAAGAAGCCGACGAAAAGGGCGTACCACACTGCGACGACCGAGGCTTCCACGGGCGTGCATATGCCCGCGTAGATGCCGCCGAGGATGACCACGGGAGCCATGAGGGACCAGATGTTTTTCAGGAGCGCCCGCCCGAATTCGGCCATCGTGTAGGAATGCATCGTGCCCTTGTAGCCGTGGCGGCGGGCGATGGTATAGGCCGTGAACATGAGGCAGGTGCCGACCAGCGCGCCGGGTACGAAACCGGCGGTGAACAGCGCGGAAATCGAGACGTTGGCGATGATGCCGTAGACCAGCATGGGGTTGCTCGGCGGGATGAGGATGCCGAGCGTGCCGCCGGTAGCCGAAACGCCGGCGGCGTATTCGGGCGAGTAGCCGCGCTTGATCATGGAGGGGATCATGATGCTGCCCATGGCGGCCACGGTGCCGGGGCCGGAGCCGATCATGGAGGCGAAGAACATGCAGCCGAGGATGGTCACGATGCCGAGCCCGCCGCGTATGTGCCCGACGAGCATGGAGGCGACCTCAACGATCTGGGCCGCCATGCCGCCGCGTTCCATGAGCGCCCCGGCGAAGACGAAGCCCACCACCGCCAGCAGGGGGAACATGTCCGAGACCTTGATAAGGTCAATCATGACGAGCGAAAGCGGGATGTCGCTCAGAAGCAGCACGGTGATGGACGCCATGCCGAGGGAGACGAAGATGGGCGTGCCCATGACGAGCAGGACAGCCAGCGCAATCCAGATGAGGACTTCAAGCGACATCAGAATACCTCCTCGCTGGGAACGACTAAGGGATCGCGCTTGGTGAAGATGCGCCACCAGCGCTCGACGAGGCGGACGGCCTGCAAGGTAAAGGCGATGGGCACCGCCGCGTAGACATAGCGCATATCAAGCATCAGCGCCCCGGAAACCATCGGGCGGTCGCTCATGCTGATGATGAAGTCCGTCCCGACGTTCACCACGATAATGCAGAAGACCAGCCAGATGATGTCCGTCGTAAGGAGCAGAAGCATCTGGCCGAGCTTCGGCAGGAGCTTGAGCTGCGCGGTCACGCGGATATGCAGGTTCTTTGAAGCGGCGAGGCTTGCCGCGAAATAGACAAGGTAAAGGAACAGGAAACGGCTGACCTCTTCAGACCATGCGATGGACTTGCCGCCGAAGTATCTGTAGCACACCTGCATCATCAAAAGCGTCATGATGACGCCGAGAAGCGCACAGCAAATGTACTCTTCAAGGTTCTTCCAAATGGACGCCAGCTGCTCGCGCATGACTCTCTCCTCACCCGTTGAGGTTTAGCGGCCCGGAGGAGGAAGCCACCTCCGGGCTCGGCAGGCGTTATTGCGGACGCGTACGTCCGAGGGACTTCATCATGGTGTCAAGCAAGGAAATATCGCCGATCTTGTCGTAGAACTGCGGCCATACGCCCATGGCCTTTTCCTGCCAGACGGGTTCGTCTTCGGGCTTGGCGAGGATCTCTACACCCTTGTCCTTGAGCACCTTGACGAGGTCGGTTTCCATTTCGGCAATCATCTTACGGTTGTTTTCGGTGGCGAGACGTCCGCCTTCGAGGATGGCCTTCTGCACGTCCGCGGGCTGCTTCTTGAACCACGCGGCGTTCACGACGATGGGGCCGATCCACACCTTATAATGGATTTCGGTGATGTACTTCTGCACTTCCTCGAACTTGTTGGAAGCGAACACGGGGTAGGGGTTTTCCTGTCCGTCGACGACCTTCTGCTGGAGGGCGTTGAACGTCTCGTCCCACGCCATGGGCGCGGGTTCGCCGCCCCACGCGCGGAAGGTGGCGATCATGATCGGGTTGTTGGGCACGCGGATCTTGAGGCCCTTGAGGTCTTCAATGGTATTGATAGGACGCTTGCTGTTGCTGAGCACGCGGAAGCCCTGCACGAGCCAGCCCACGGCCATGTTGCCGCTCTCGGCGATCATGCGCTTGTTGATCTCGTCCCAGTTCTGGTCGATGAGCTTGTAGCAATCTTCATAGTTGGTGAACATGTACGGCAGGTCGAACACGCCCATTGAGGGGCTGAACACCGTCACGTTGTTGACCGCGAGAGACGCGATCTGAATGACCCCCTGCTGGATGTCCTGAAAACTCCGCTCCTCGCCGCCAAGCTGGCTGCCGGGGTAAATCTGGACGTCCACCTTCCCGTTGGTGGCCTTTTCCACATAGTTCTTGAAGTCGAGGGCCGCCGCGTGATGCGGTTCCTTGACCATCGCGCTGGAGCTGTGGCTGTAGCGCATGACGATTTTTTTCTCGGCCGCACTGGCGGGGGAAACCAGAAGCAGCGCTCCGCAAACCGCCCCTAAAAGGGCCCGGTTGAAGCTTTGCCGGATGTTCATGAAGACCTCCTCATTATGGGTGAACAGTCTGAAATCCATTGCCATAGTCGCGCTTTTTTCTAAGAATGCGCACTGCACATTCATGAAAGAGCGTACTTTTTCACTTGCATGTCGCTTCAAAAGAACGTAGAAATAGAGATAATGGACCTTAATCAATAGTAAAAAACGTTTTCATGCTCTTGCGTTTACGGGCGCTTGCGATGCATGTCCGCCATCATCTTGTCGAGGAGATCGAGATTGCCGATTTTGGGGTAGAGATCAGGCCAGAGAGCCATCGCCTTTTCTTCCCAAACGTTTTCGTCTTCGGGCTTGTCGAGGATTTCGACGCCGGCCTTCTTCATGGCGGGCTTCAGGCGGGCTTCCATAGCCATGATCATTTCGCGGTTGTGCTTGGTGGCGAGGCGTCCGCCTTCGAGGATGGCCTGCTGGATGTCGGCGGGCTGCTTCTTGAGCCATGTGTCGTTGACGACCATGACGATGATTTGGAGCTTGTAGCGCAGTTCGGTCATGTACTTCTGCACTTCTTCAAACTTGTTGGACGCAAAAACCACGTACGAGTTTTCTTGGCCGTCGACGACCTTCTGCTGAAGGGCGTTGAAGGTTTCGTCCCACGCGAGGGGGGTCGGTTCACAGCCCCAGGCCCGGAACGTGTTGATCATGACCGGGTTGTTGGGCACGCGGATTTTCAGGCCCTTGAGGTCTTCGATGGTACGGATGGGCCGTTTGCTGTTGCAGACGTGGCGGTAGCCGAGGTCGAGCCAGCCGATGATGCGGTTGCCGCTTTCCTTGATGGTTTTAGCGTTGAGTTCGTCCCAGTACTTGTCGAGGATGGCCCAGCCTTCCTGATTGGTCCTGAACAGGTAGGGAAGATCGATGACGTAGAGGGAGGGGGCGAACACGGCGGCGTTGTTGGAAGCCAGGGAGGCTATCTGGATGACGCCCTGCTGCACGTCCTGAAAGGCGCGTTCCTCGCCGCCGAGCTGGCTGGCGGGGTAGATCTGTACTTCCACTCTGCCCTTGGTTTTCTCTTCAACGTATTTCTTGAAGTCCAGAGCCGCCGTGTGGTGGGGCTCCTCCACCATGGCCGCCGAACTGTGGCTGTAGCGCATGATGATTTTCTTTTCGGCCGCCGCTTGCGCGGGCAGGCACAGGATCGCCCCGATCATCAATCCTACCGTCGCCTTCCATGTGTTGGACAGTTGCATAACGCCCTTCTCCTTGGGGTTATCTGGTTAGGCCTGCGGCCTTCCGGGGTGCCGTGTGGCGCCGGGGTCGCAGACATGAGGCCTAAAGGGTGGATTTCCTTATAACTATGATGCCTATGAGCGATTTTTGAATCCGTTCTTTTATAAAAAAATATGAATATTCAATATATTGTATGTTATAGTTTATATTAGAATGAATACGTTTTCATTCTATGCGTCAAAAAAATATCTTGTCAAGAGATGGGATGTCTTTTTTTGTGTCCTCAAAACCGTAAAAGACATATTTTTTATAGAATACAGTCTATTAAAAAAGATATTTTTTGCCCTTTCAAGCACTCCCCACAGCACTGTGAAGAGGTTTCCGCCCTCACGGGGTCTGCCGCTGTGGGAGATGTCAGAAATGCATGTGTCCATATAACATATGTAAATACAATATATTTTTCTTTTTCGGCACGCTCTTTCCCAGTAAATGGAGTGGAGTGAGGTACAAAACCCGGCCTTTGCCGGAGCTGAAGGGGGTGAAAGCAAAAAAAACGTTGCAAAGAGGCTTGACAGCGGTTTTATGGGCGGCTAGATTGAAAACGTACTCATTGAAGTACAAAATAAATGGATAATACATTGAAAAGAAATAATAAAATGAATGAAAACGGTTTCAATAACACTCGGGCGACCATAAAAGACGTTGCCGTCAAAGCGAACGTCTCGCTTTCGACCGTATCCCGCGCCCTCCGCGAGCCGGACAAAACGCCCGCGGAAACGGTCAGCAAGGTCAGGGCCGCCGCGGAAGCGCTCAATTACGTCTACAACGCGACGGCGGGTTCCCTCTCCAAAAGGCGCTCGGACACCATCGGCATCCTCCTGCCTTCCCCGACGTATGCGGCGTTCGGCGTGAACCTGATGGCGATCCAGAAAACGTGCTCGGAGCGGAACTATTCGTGCAAGGTGGCCCTGTCGCAGTTCTCTCCGGAGGAGGAGCGCCTCGCCATGCGGCGTTTCCACGAGCAGCGCATCGGCGGGCTCATCCTCGTCGGGCTGGACATGAGCAATGTGGAGTACATGAAAACGCTGGAGGCGGCGGGCATCCCCTGCATCATCCTGTGGGAAGTGCCGGACGAAAGCGTGAACTATATCGGCATCGACAACGCGCGGTCCATCTATACGAGCGTCAAATACCTCATTGATCTCGGCCATAAGCGCATCGGTTTTCTGGTCGGCCCCATGACCTGCGCGCGCCGTACCATCGACCGCATGGAAGGCTACAAGAAGGTGCTTGCCGACAACGGCATCCCCTTCGATCCGGAGCTCATCCGCTCGCAGCCGCCCTCCTACCTGCTCGGCAAGGAATCCATGCGGGCGTTTTTGAAATTGCAGGACCCCCCGACGGCGGTGCTGTGCGTGAACGACTATCTGGCCATCGGGGCCATACGCGCCATCACCGAGGCGGGGCTCAGCGTCCCGGAGGACATTTCGGTCTGCGGCTTCGACGACATCGACATCGCCGCCTACTTCAACCCGCCGCTGACGAGCATCAAGACGCCCTGCTACGAAATGGGCCAGATGGCGGCGAACATCATGATCTCGGCCATTGAATCGCAAACCCCGCTGAAGGTGCAGTACCTGCTCGACACGGAGCTTATCGTGCGCAGGACCTGCGGCAGGGTCAAAGAAAAATAAAAGGAAGGAATCCGCATGAATACTTGTGAAGCTACGCCCTCCGCGGCCCAAGAGATACGCATTCAGAGTCTCGGAACGCCGGAAATCGATTCTCCGCTGTCGCGCAATCTGGCGACGGCGGGCGAGAGGCGCGTGGTCTTCACCGTGGACGAGGAGCTGGTGGACGAAGGCGCCGCGCCGCGCCCCATGTCCTTTGAGCTGGCGGGCCCCCGCGACCGGATCTACTTCGATCCGAGCAAGACGAAATGCGCCATCGTGACCTGCGGCGGGCTGTGCCCGGGCATCAACGACGTCATCAGGGCCATCGTAATGACGGCGTACAACGCCTATCGCGTCCCTTCGGTCCTTGGCATCCGCTACGGCCTGCAGGGGTTTATCCCGTCCTACCGCTACGACGTGCGCGAGCTGGCCCCGCGCGATGTGGAAGGCATCCACGAGTTCGGGGGGACGATCCTCGGGACGTCCAGAGGGCCGCAGTCTTCATCCGAAATCGCCACCGCCCTTGAGCGCCTGAATATAAGTGCGCTGTTCATCATCGGCGGCGACGGGACGATGAAGGCTGCGGCGTCCATCCAGCAGGAAGTCGCCCGGCGCGGCAAGCACATCTCCATTGTCGGGATTCCGAAAACCATCGACAACGACATCAATTTCATCCCCCATTCCTTCGGCTTCGAAACGGCGGTGGACAAGGCCGCCGACGCCATCCGCTGCGCCCATATCGAGGCCGCCAGCGTCTTCAACGGCATCGGCATCGTCAAGTTGATGGGGCGCGAATCGGGCTTCATCGCCGCCAACGCCTCCCTCTCCATGCGCGAAGTCAATTTCGTGCTCGTCCCCGAGGTCCCTTTCAGCCTCTACGGCGAGCGGGGCCTGTTCCCGGCTCTGGAAAAATGCCTTGCCGCGCACTCCCACGCCGTGCTCGCCGTGGCGGAGGGGGCGGGGCAGGATCTGCTTTCCGAGCACGAAACCCGCTGCGACGCCTCGGGGAACAAGGCGCTCGGCGACATCACCGGGTTCCTGCGCGCGAAGATCGCCGAATACTTTTCAGCCAAAAAGATACCTTACTATCTCAAATACATCGATCCGAGCTACATGATCCGTTCCGTCCCCGCCAACGCCAACGACAGGCTGTACTGCGGCTTTTTGGGCCAACATGCCGTGCACGCGGCCATGAGCGGGAAGACGGGCATGGTCGTAGCCAACATCATGGACAAGTTCGTCCATCTGCCGCTGGAGCTGGTAACGCGCAAGCGCCGCACCATGAGCGTGCGCTCCGACCTGTGGCAGTCGGTTCTGGAAACGACGGGGCAGGGGGACGTGATGGGCACGTCCCCCGAACCGGAACAACATCTGTAAGGAAGTCGAGGCTGAACCATGAACGAGCGGAAATTGCGGCAGCTCACCGAGCTGAGCAAGGAAGCGAGGCAGTTGCTCACCAAAATGATCGGCCAGATCGGTGTCGGGCATGTGGGCGGTTCCCTGTCCCTCATCGAAGCGCTGGTCTACCTTTATTACGAGGAAATGCGCGTGCGCCCCGAAGAGCCGGGCTGGCCCGACCGTGACCGCATCGTGCTCTCCAAGGGCCATGCCGGACCCGCGCTGTATACCCTGCTGGCTATGAAGGGCTACTTTGATAAGGAAACCCTCCTCACCCTGAACCAGCCCGGCACCAGGCTGCCGAGCCATTGCGACATGAAGCTGACCACGGGCATCGACATGACCGCGGGCTCGCTTGGGCAGGGGCTTTCGGCGGCGGTGGGCATGGCGCTGGCGGCGCGCATGGAACGCAAGGACTACCGCGTCTACTGTATCGTCGGCGACGGCGAGCAGCAGGAAGGGCAGATCTGGGAAGCGGCCATGTATGCCGGGAGCCAGGAGCTCGACAATCTCGTCGTGCTGGTGGACGACAACGGGATGCAGATCGACGACTACACCGACGCGATCAACGCCGTGCGCCCGCTCGACAAGCGTTGGGAAGCGTTCGGCTGGGCGACCCTGTGCATCGACGGGCACAACTTCTCGGATCTCGAAGCCGCGCTGACCCATGCCCGCACCATCAAGAAGCGCCCCACCGCCATCATCATGGCCACGGTCAAGGGCAAAGGGCTTTCGGTCGCGGAAGGCAAGCTCAGTTCGCACAACATGCCCCTGTCGCCCGAAGACGTCGCCGCCGCTTTGCAGGAACTCCAATAAGGAACGAGGAATGCCGTCATGCTTGAATCTCAGGAAATGCGTAAGGTCTATTGCGATACGATGATCGCGCTTGCCAAGGAGGATCCCCGCATCGTGGACGTCGAGGCGGATCTGACCGGCGCGCACGGCATGAAGCCGTTCAAGGCGGCCTATCCCGACCGCTCCTTCAACGTGGGCATCGCCGAGGCCAATATGGTCGGCGTGGCCGCCGGGCTGTCCGCCTGCGGCAAGATCCCCTTCGTGCATTCTTTCGCCACGTTCGCTTCCCGCCGCTGCTTCGACCAGATCGCCATCTCGGTATGCTACGCCGGCCTGAACGTCAAAATCGTCGGCTCCGATCCGGGCGTCGGCGCGGAACTCAACGGCGGTACGCACATGGCGCTTGAAGACATGGGCATCATGCGTACCCTGCCGGGCATGACCGTGTTCGAGCCCACGGACTCGGTGCAGCTCCGCAAGGCCCTGCCCGCCATCGTCGAGCATGAGGGCCCGGTGTACATCCGGCTGTTCCGCCGTCAGGCCGAAAACGTCTTTGACGATGACTACGAGTTTGATCTCGGCAAGGCCGATCTCCTGCGCGACGGTTCCGACGTGACCCTGATCGCTTCCGGCGTCTGCGTCGCCAACGCTTTGCAGGCCGCCGAAACGCTGGCTCAGGAAGGCGTATCCGCCCGCGTGCTCAACATCCACACCATCAAGCCCATCGACGCCGACGCCGTCATCAAGGCCGCCTCCGAAACCGGCGCGCTGGTTACGGCGGAAAACCACAACGTCATCGGCGGGCTCGGCAGCGCCGTTGCGGAAGTGCTGGCGGAGCAGCGGCCCACGCCGCTGGAACGTGTCGGCGTCAAGGATCATTTCGGTCAGGTGGGCAAGGCCCCCTATCTGATGGGCGTGTTCGGCATCACCGCCGCGGACATCGCCAAGGCGGCCCGCAAGGCCATCGCCAGAAAGTAGCCGCCCCCGGCGTTCCGCCGGAACCATCCCGTTTCACTGGTTTCACCGTTTCCCTGCCCGCTCGGCCAGGGGGGCTGAAGTCATACCTTTTTTCGGACTCAAGCAAGGATTGGATATGGATACCGTAGGCATTGTAGGACTGGGGGTTATGGGAAGCAATTGCGCGAAAAAATTGATGGAAAGCGGGGTTCCCGTGGTCGGGTACGATCCGTATCCGCCTGCCGTCAAACGCGCTTCCGAGGCTGGTGTGGCCGTGTGCGGCTCTCCGGCGGAACTGGCGGGCAAGGCCCGGGTCATCCTGATGTTCGTCCCCGGCCCCGCAGACACGGAAAAGGTCGTGCTCGGCGAGGGCGGGATCGCGTCCGGGGCGCCCGAGGGCACCGTGGTCGTCAACATGAGCACGGTCGATCCGGGCGTGAACATCCGTATGGGCGAGGCGCTTGCCCCCAAAGGCATTGGTTTTGTGGACGCCCCGGTCATGGGCAGCCCGTCCGGGGTGGGGAGCTGGGCTTTTGCGCTCGGCGGCTCGGATGAGGCCCTCGCCAAGATCAAGGATGTGCTCCTCGTGCTCAGCGGATCGGAAGAAAAACTGTTCCACATCGGGCCGCTCGGGCACGGCAATAAGCTGAAACTGCTCAACAACATGATGCTCGGCGCGATCGACGCCTGCGCCGCCGAGACCATGGCGCTCGCCGAACACATGGGTCTGTCCCAGAAAACGCTCATCGACGTGGCGGTCGCCGCCAACGCCCGCGTGCTCAGCAGCGCCTATAAGGAAATCGGTACCCGCATCGCCGAGGGCCGTTACGACGAGCCCACGTTTACCGTGGATATGCTCATCAAGGACAACAGGTTGTGCCTCGATATGGCCAGGGAATACGGCGCGCCGCTCATTCTGGGCGCGGCGGTGGACTATGTGCACCGGATGGTTTCGGTGCAGGGCTACGGCGCAAAGGACCACGCCGTGTCATGGAAGGCCGTGGCGAAAAACTGGAAGGCGTAGAGCCTGCGGGCGGTTTCGCAGGGTGGGTACGCCGCGAAACGGGGTTTATCCGTGTTTTCCGGGTAAATGGCGTGTTTCAGGCGGCTGTGCCCGGACGTATTGGGAGTAGTGGCTTCCGAATGGCTCTTCCCAAAAAGCACATGTCATTTGCATAGGGTATAAAGCAAAAACCATTCAGGTGTTAGCACTCTCGCTTCTTTTAGCCGTGGGGCATCCCCGGGGAGGTTTCATGCGTATTCTCGTAACGGGCGGAGCGGGCTTCATCGGTTCCCATCTTGTCCGCGCTCTGCTGCGGCAGGGCGACGAAGTCGTCGTTTTCGACCGTGTTCCGGTTCCTCATCTATTGCAGGACATTATGGATTCGATCACCTACGTGCAGGGCGACAGCGCTTCGGATCTCGATCTGTACCGGGCGGTGGCGACCAACGGCATCGAGGGGATCTTCCATCTCGGCGCGCTTATGGCGGGCGTGTGCGAACAGAATCCGCCGCTGGCGTTTCAGGTCAATTTCCGTTCCACGCAGGTGCTGCTTGATGCGGCGGTGGCCTGTGGGGTGAAGCGGTTTTTCTTCATGAGCTCCATCTCCCTGTACAGCCCGACCTCTGTCGAACCCGTGCCGGAAGACGCGCCCAAGGATCCCGCCACCATCTATGGGCAGACCAAGCTGGCCGGGGAGCATCTGCTGCGCTGGTATGCCGACAACCACGGCATCGACAGCCGGGGCATCCGTCCCACATGGGTCTGGGGGCCCAACCGTACCAACGGCCTGACCACGCAATACACGACGGGGCTTGTGGACTCCATCGCCAGAGGCGGCGAGGTGCACGTCGACAACCCGGACGAGCGGGGCGACTGGATCTACATCCATGACACGATCAAGGCCATGCTGCTGGTCTGGAACGCCGAAAAGCCCGCGCAGCGCTTCTATACCGTCTGCGGCAGCGTCCACACGCTTCGGGAAGTCGCGGAACTGACCAACCGCCTTTGCCCGGAAACCAAAGTCACCTATGCGGAACACAGCGCGAACACCTCGCCGTATGCGTGCTCGTTCGACGATTCCGCTATCCGGAAGGAACTGGGTTACGCGCCCGAATGGTCCATCGAGGACTCCGTAAAGGACTATATCCGCGTGGTCATGGGAAGAGATTAGCGATTGGGATGCTCTACCGTCGTGGCGGGGAAGGCCTTTTGAAGAAGAGGCTTTCCCCGGATTCAACCTCTTTCCTTCCCAAGGCTTTTGAAAGGAATCTGTATGGCCGTATTGTTTGGTGTCTGTAATTGGGTGCACCCCCTGCTGCAATCTCCGTCATGCTGCAAGGAGCTGAAGGAAGCGGGGATCGATGCGATCCAGCTCGATTTGGGTTCTGCGGAGGAAGATTTTCCGCTGTCGTCGCCGGGCATACAGCGGCAATGGAAAGAAGAGGCGGAGCTATACGGCATCCGGCTTGACGCTGTAGCCGTGCTGGCTGTCCTGAAGCACGGCATGACCGCCGAGCCCGGAAGCGAACGGCGCAATACGGCGGAAAAGGCCATTGCCGCCGCCGTGGACTGTGCCGCCGACATGGGCATTCCCCGGATTGTGCTGCCGAGCTTCAAGGCGTCGGCTATCCGTAACAAGGACGATCTGCGTGAGACGGCCCGCTGTTTGCGGCTGGCCTGCGCGCTGGCGAAACACCGGGGCATTGCTGTAGCCACGGAAAATCTTCTTGATGTTACGATGATGAAATCCCTTTTGAATATCGTCGCCTACGACAATCTCTGTTCCTGCCTCGACCTGTCTCATTTTGTCCTGCGTGGGCGGGAAGACGTGTTTGAGGCCTTGCCGGAACACCTCGCCGTGTGTTGCGGCGTGCATCTCAAGGACGGCATGTACGGCGAACCCGGCGTCCGGCCTCTCGGTGGGGGGTCATGCCGCGCGGGTGAGTTGCTCGCGGCTCTGAAGCGGGAAGGGTACGATGGGCCGCTGTTCCTCGAAAACCGTTATACGGAGCCGGTTTTCGGCCCGGATGCCTTGTATGCGCTCAGGCGCGACGCCGAGTATGTCCGTCAGGCTTTTCTGTAACGGCTGTTGTCAGTTTTGGCTGTAACGTATCGCGGCGTTTCGGAAACATGCGGCTTCTTTCCTAAGCGTTTTTTTGAGCGCAACGCCGTTGAGGGAAACGTACCCGCCGGGCCACGGTTTCGCAGTATGGCCTATTGCCCTTGCGGGATTACGGTACCTCTGGGTGGGGCTGAATCCCGTTTACCGCGGAACGGCGCATGTTTTTTGAAACGACACGGAACCCTTTGAACAAAGGATAGGTCAGATGCCTCTTACCGGACCTCGGGACATGTTTGCGAAAGCCCTTGCGGGCGGTTTCGCCGTGGGCGCGTTCAACATCAACAATATGGAAACCGTGCAGGGGATTTTGCAGGCCGCCGGGGACGAGCGTTCCCCCGTGATCCTGCAAGTCTCCAACGGGGCGCGCCAGTACGCCGGGCGGGGCTATCTCCGTAAAATGGCCGAAGCCGCTTCGGAAGAAACCGATGTGCCTTTTGTGCTGCATCTGGATCACGGGTCCGGTTTCGACATCTGCAAGGCCTGCATCGACGACGGGTTCACTTCGGTCATGATTGACGGCTCACACTTGCCTTTTGAGGAGAATGTGGTCGTCACCCGACGCGTCGTGGAGTACGCCCATGACAGGGGGGTCTGGGTCGAAGCCGAACTCGGACGGCTCGCCGGGGTCGAGGAAACCGTTTCGTCCCGCGAATCCGTTTATACCGATCCCGAAGAGGCAGAAACATTTGTAGCCCGTACCGGATGCGATTCGCTTGCCATTGCCATCGGGACGAGTCACGGCCCCTGCAAGTTTTCGGGGGAGGCGCGGCTTGATTTCGAGCGCCTTGACGCCATTGCCGCCCGTCTGCCGGGCGTTCCGCTGGTGCTGCACGGCGCGTCGAGCGTGCCGCAGGAGGCCGTGGCTGCCGTCAACGCGCACGGCGGGAATGTAGCGGGAGCCTCCGGCGTGCCCGAAGACCTGCTCCGCCGCGCCGCCGCTTCCGCCATTTGCAAGATCAATATTGATACGGATCTGCGGTTGGCCGTCACCGCCGCCATCCGGACCCTGCTTGCGGAGCGTCCCGAAACCTTCGATCCTCGCGCCTATCTGACCGCAGGCCGCGAAGCCGTGCGCGAGATGGTCCGGCATAAGATCCGCGCCGTGCTCGGTTCGTCCGGGCAGGCATAAGCGTTCGGCGTCCGACCCCCCGGACGCTGGGCAGGGCGTCCCCGCGTTTGCGAGCCCTCGGGGACGCCCTTTCTTTTTGCCTCCGGTTCATGCTTCCGGACCGCCTCTTCCCGTAGAAAGAAGCGCCTCGGGGAGACGGTGCTTCCGCCGCATTCCCCCCATCATGGGCTGGAAGTTTTTGTCCGGATACTGGTTTTTTAGGCTGGCCTGAAAGCGCGGTTTTTTTGTTCCGCAATGTGAAGGAGCGTTTTCACTTTTTCAAAGTGGGAACGCTCTTTTGCTGCGCACGGGATCGGTATGCCGTTACCGGGCAATGCGTGTTTTTGGGTGTGAAATCGGTTCGTTCCGTAGCGGGTGGAGTCTCTTTATAACTCTATCATACTAAAAATAATGTTTATTTTATTGACGCACCATACCGTGTGAAGGATAGTATGGGGAAAAAAGGAGACAGTCATGTCATACCGCATAGTCAAAAAGATCGTGACGGGCCGTCAGGCGATAGACGGGGCCGGGGTACATCTGGTCCGCGTGCTCGGCTCAGGGACGATCCGGGACTTTGACCCGTTCCTCATGCTGGATGCGTTCGACTCGCTGAATCCTGCGGATTACGTGCGCGGCTTTCCGCTGCACCCGCATCGCGGGATTGAGACGTTTACATATCTGGTGAAAGGCGAAATCGACCACAAGGACAGCCTTGGCAACAGCGGGCGGATTAAAGACGGCTGCTGCCAGTGGATGACGGCGGGCGGGGGCATCCTGCATCAGGAAATGCCCAAGGCATCCCCCCGGATGCTCGGGCTCCAGCTCTGGATCAACCTGCCGCGCGACAAAAAAATGGTCCATCCCAAATACCGCGACATCACCCCCGACGACATCCCCGTCATCGAGGAGAAGGGCGTGACGATCCGCGTCGTCACCGGAAAATACGGCAATATCGGCGGCGCGACACAAGGCGAATACGTGGACGTGCAGTTCCTTGATGTAGAGATGGGGCCCGGCGGTGCGTGGGAAATGGAGACCATCCCCGGCAATACCGTGTTCTCGTATCTCATGGAAGGTTCGTGCGCCTATGAGCCGGAAGGCGTGATCCAGCCCGCCCGCCGTGCCGTCCTCTTCTCGGAAGGGGACAAGATCCACCTCCATGCCGGTCCCGAAGGTGCCCGTATGGTCATCGTTTCCGGCAAGCCCCTCCGCGAGCCCGTGGCATGGGGAGGCCCCATCGTCATGAATACCGATGAGGAGCTGCGCAACGCGTTTATGGAACTGGAAGAGGGGACGTTCATCCGTCATGGGTAAAATTCTGCGGCTGTTCCGCCGTTGAAAGGTGCGGGCGTCCGTTCCAGCAGCTGCCCGCGCCTCGCCCAAAGCCCTCCTCACGCGATCCCGCGGGATGGGGGCGCTCCAGCCTTGAAAGGCAGCGCCAGCCTGAAAGGAACCCGTTTCGGGGGAGGCGTTTTTCCCCGCCTTTGCCGAACGGGAACCCGCAGGGCTTCCCGTTTTTGACAATACCGGAAGCCGCGCGGCGGCGAGCCTCGCGTTCCGATACACAGAGAAACATCAGGAGGTACAGGATGCACCATTCCCGAGTCATGGCAGGCGCGATGACGCTGTTGCTTTTGAGCGCTCCGGCTTCTTGGGGCGCAGCGCCGCAAAAGGCAAAGGCGGTGCCAACGGCGGAACCGTTTGAAGGGGTCGTTATCGCCGAAGGCCTTGCCGCCCCGTGGGATATGGTCTGGGGGCCGGATAATCATATTTGGGTTTCCGAGCGCGAGGGGAGCCGCATTATCAGCGTGGATCCCAAAACGGGCGAGAAAAAGCTCGTCGGCAGCATTCCGGACGTGAAGGTCGGGCCGCAGCATGAAGGCGTGCTCGGCATCGCCCTTGATCCCGATCTCGGCAAAAACGGCAGCAAGAACAACGTCTATATCGCGCATACATATATGGACGGCGGCAGGGAACACGCCCGCATCGTCCGGCTCCACTATGATCCGCAGACCCGGAAGATTGCCGATCCCAAAGTAATCCTGAGCAACATGCCCGCGGGGGATGACCACAACGGCGGCCGCCTGCGTTTCGGGCCCGACGGCAAGCTCTACTACTCCATCGGGGAGCAGGGGCACAATCAGGGCGCGAACGTCTGCAAGCCCATCGACGCCCAGCGTATTCCCACCAAGGCCGAACTCGACGCGGGCGATCATTCCGCCTATGCGGGCAAGGTACTGCGCCTCAATCCCGACGGCGGCATCCCGGACGACAACCCGGTCATCAACGGCGTCAGGAGCCACGTGTACACCTACGGCCATCGTAACCCGCAGGGGCTTGTGTTTGTGGGTAATCTGCTCTTTGAGGCCGAGCACGGCCCTTCGTCCGACGATGAGATCAATCTCCTCGTGGCGGGCGGCAACTACGGCTGGCCGCACGTCGCCGGGTTCCGGGATGATCAGGGCTACGTATACGGCAACTGGTCGGCGGCCCCTGATTGCGAAAAGCTGGCGAAGAGCTACTTCCCGACCGATATTCCCGCCAGCGTTCCGCAGCAGAAGGAAACCGAGTGGAAGGCCGAGGATTTCCGCGAACCCATCAAGACGTTCTATACCGTGCCGAATTCGTACAACTTCCGCGACGGGCGTTGCGGCGACATGGCCTACCTGTGCTGGCCGACCATCGCGCCGTCGAGCGTCGCCTACTACCCGGCGAACGGCCCGATCCCCGGCTGGGGCAACTCCCTTCTCGTGACCAGCCTCAAGAACGGCGCCCTGTATCGTGTACCCCTCAATGCCGACGGCAAGACCGCGCAGGGCGACGTGGCCAAGTACTTCCATACGCCCAACCGCTACCGTTCGGCGCTCGTTTCGCCCGACGGGAAGACCATTTACGTGGCTACCGACGTGCGCGGCAACGCTCTCGGCAACGACGGCAAACCCGTCAACGACATGAAGAACCCCGGTTCGATCATCGCGTTCATCTACGACGCCAAGCAATAATTTCCGGTAAGGAACGGTACGGAGTTCCTGATGGAGGGAAACCTTTCTGGAGAAAGGTTTCCCTCTTTTGGTTTTCTTCTCCTTTGCTGTGGCATCCGGCTGATAGGAAAAGCGGAATGGTAGGAACTTTGTCAGCGTGGAAGCTCCGGAAATGTGATGGAGAGAAGGGGAGGCCACAAAGAAGTATTCGCATGGCTCCCTCTTCTTTTTCCTATGAGAGGAGGCTTGGGGCTTTGGTTCCCATATGGTTTTTTTGAACGGTATCTGTTTGCTTTACAAGGAAAAAAGTTCACTTCCCGAGGGCCCATTCAGCGCCATGTTTCAAGCGGTTCCGTTGGCGGCCTTGCGGTCAAAGGAAACGCGGCTCAGGTCAAGGGTGCTTCCCTTGCCAGCGCATGGCTCTCGCCTTGCGGAGTACAGGGGAAGCGCCCTTGCCAGTATTTCGGGAGACGCCTCTGGGTGAGGCCCCGCTTCAGGCTTGCTTCGGTTCGGGCGTCCGTTTGCCGCCCAGTTTGCTGGAAAGGCCCATGAACACCGCATAGAAAAACGGGGCGTACAGCACGGTGAGCAACGCCGTCGCCACCATGCCGCCGAAAACGGCCGTCCCCAGATATTGCTGGTTGATCGCGCCCGCTCCCGTGGCCCAGAGCATGGGCAGGGCGCCCACGGCATAGGCCAGCGAGGACATGAGGATGGGCCGGAATCTGACGCTCGCAGCCTTGTGCGCCGCCTGCATGGCGGTCATCCCCTGCTCCCCGTAACGGCGCGCGTACAAGACCAGAATCAGCGCGTTTTTGCTGGACATGGCGATGAGCAGCAGCATCCCGATCTGTACATAAATATTGTTGTCCATGCCGCGCAGCATGATGGCGGCCACGGTGCCGAACAGCGCCAGCGGGATGACCAGCAGCACGCCGAGGGGCAATATCCAGTTGGCATACAGCGCGGCGAGGATCAGGTAGACCAGCAGGATCGCCAGACCGACGGCAATGGCGGCCTGCCCGTGGCTTTTCTCTTCCTGAAAGCTCATCCCCGTCCACTCGTAGCCGAAACCTTGGGGCAGTACCCGCCCGGCGATTTCTTCCATAGCCTTCATGCCGGCGCCCGTGCTGACGCCGGGGGCGGCGCTGCCCTGCATGGATGCGGAAGAGTAGAGGTTATAGCGCGTCACGATGCTCGGCCCGCTGACCTGCTGGACGGAAGCGAAACCCGCCAGCGGCACTTCCTCGCCTTTGCCGTTGGGCACGCGCAGGGACAAAAGGTTGTCCGCCGTGCTGCGGTAGCGTTCGGCGGCCTGCACGCGCACCTGATAATTCTGGTTGTATTTGCTGAAGGTATTGATGTACTGGCCGCCGAACGCCGTTTGTATGGCCGTGAAAAGCTGCGGCAGGGCAATGCCTTCCGTCATGGCCTGCGTGCGGTTCACGTTCAGGTAGAGCTTGGGCGTCGAGGCGGAATACAGGGACATGACATGCTCAAGGCGCGGATCTTTCGCCGCCGCTTCCTCGTAGGCCCGGACCGCCGCTTCCAGCGCCTGAGGCCCGCGGCTGGCCCGGTCTTCGATCATCATGTCGAAGCCCCCGGCATTGCCGATGCCCATGATGGGCGGTGGCGGGATGACCATGAATTCCCCTTCGGGGATTTGGCCGAACCCCCGGTAGAGTTCGTCCATGATGGCGTACTGGTTCAGTTTGGTGCCGCGTTTCGCCCAACTTTCGAAGATCACGAAGGCCGTCACCGCGTTGGGCAGGGCCGCGCCTTCCATCATGGAAAAGCCGCTGATGGTGACCCATGTTTCCACGCCGGGCGTGTTGGCGAACACCTCATCCATACGGCCCGCCAATTCCGAAGTGCGCGGGCTGGCCGCGGCGTCGGGCAATTGTGCGTTCACAAGGACATACCCCTGATCTTCTTCGGGCAGGAAGCCCTGCGGCAGGGTTATCAGCCCCCAGACGGCAAAGGCGGCGAGGACGCCGTACGTCAGCAGGGCGATGGCGGGCGAGCGCAGGGTGATCCCCACAATGCGCATGGCAAAGCCGTGCAGGGCGTTGTACCCGCGGTTGAAGACCCGGCAAAAGACATTGCCTGTCGTCACGTCGGCCTTGTCTTCCGCGAAATCGGGCCGTTCGCCCTGCGGGGCGTCGAACGAGGCCGGGCGCACGGCTTTTTGCTGGCGGAGCAGCAGGGAACATTCCGTGGGCGTGAGCGAGATGGCGAAAACGGCGCTGAGGAGTGCCGCGCCGCCTATGACCAGCGCGAACTGGCTGTACAGCTGCCCTGTGATGCCGGGGAGCGTGGCCGCCGGGAGGAATACGCTGGCAAAGACGAACATCACCGCCACGATGGAGAGGAACAGATCCCTCATGCCCGCGAGGGCGGCTTCCTGCGGCGTCAGCCCCCGCTCCAGATGGGACATGGTGGCTTCCACAACGATGATCGAGTCGTCCACGATGAGCCCTATCGCCAGCACGAGCGCGAAAAGCGATATCATGTTCACCGAAAAACCGGCGATGTTCAGGAAAACGAACGCTCCCATGAGGGTCACGGGAATGACCACCGCCGGGCCGACCGCCGCCCGGAAGTTCTGGAGGAAGACCAGCACGACCAGCATGACCAGCACAATGGACTTCACAAAGGTCAGATATACTTGCGTCACGGCGATGGAAACGAAGTGCGACGTGTCGAACGGCATTGTCCAGCGCATGTCGGGCGGGAAATCCTTGGACAGTTTTTCCATGGCGCTGCGGATGTTGGCGGCGGTTTCAAGGGCGTTGGCGTCGGGCAGCTGGTAGATGGCGATGAGCGCCGCGTTGTCCCCGCGGATCTGGGACTGCGCCCCGTAGGACTGCGCCCCCATTTCGATTTCGCCCACGTCGCGCAGCCGGATTATCTGGTTGCCGGGCAGCGTCTTGACGATGATGTCGCCGAATGCCGTGGGCGTGTCCAACTGCCCCTGCATGAGCACCGTCAACTGCATGGCCTGCTTGTCGGAATTGGGCCTGCCGCCGACGTTGCCTGCGGCTACCTGGACGTTTTGCTGGCTGATGGCCTGATTGACCTCGTCCACGCTCACGCCGAGGTAGTTGAGCTTGTCGAGATCCAGCCAGATCCGCATGGCGTAGAACCCGGCCCCGAAAGCCTGCACCTGCCCGACCCCCTTCACGCGGGAAAGGACGTTTTCGATTTGCAGGTTTGCGTAGTTGGCCAGAAAAAGGTTGTCGTAGGAGCCGCCGGGGGAATCGAGGGCTATGACCTGCAGGATGGAGGGGGAATGTTTGGTGACCGTGACCCCTTGCTGCTGTACGACCTGCGGCAGCAGCGGGAGCGCGTTGTTGACCAGGTTTTGCAGCAATACCATGGCGATATTGACATCGGTCCCCAGCGCGAAGGTGACGGTGAGGGAATAGGTGCCGTCATCGGCGCTGGTGGAGGACATGTAGATCATGTTTTCCACGCCGTTGACCTGCAATTCTATGGGCGCGCCGACGGTCTTGGCCACGGTTTCCGCGTCCGCGCCGGGATAGCTGGCGGAAACGGCGATCGTCGGCGGGGTGATGTCGGGATACAGCGCTATGGGAAGGCGCGTCAGCGACACGATGCCCAGAATGACCGCAATGATGGCAATGACGTTGGTAAAAATGGGATTTTGGACGAACAGGCGTGTAAACATAGGACATTCCTCATACTGCGGGGGGAGGTGCCGATAGCGTGCGGCGGGGCGTCATTGTGCGGTGTTGGTGACGGCCATGCCCTGCCGGATATGGGCCATGCCGTCATAGATAACCAAGGATTCCGGGGTAATCCCGCTGATGACGGCAATGCGGTCACTGCCCACGGCGGGCCCGGTCGCCACGGGGACCATGCGGGCCCGGCTGTCCTGTGCGATGACGTATACAAAGGACTTTCCCTGATTCTCCAGCACGGCCTGCCGGGGGATCACCATCACTTCGTCCTCACGCTCCGTGGGGACCTGAACCCGTACGAAAAGGCCCGGAAGCAGCTTGCCGTCCGTATTGGGGAAAACGCCGCGCAGGGCGAGCGTCCCGGAAGAGGCGTCCACTTGCGGGGAAATGTAGTCGAGCTTCCCCTTGATGGAATAAGGCCCATCGCCGACGGCCAGTTCCAAGGGGATGGATTTGGCGTCGTCGAAGCTGTTCAGAAGCGGCAGGATGCTGTCCGCCGGGGCCGTAAAACTGGCATAGACGGGATCTTGGGAAACGATGGAGGCAAGCGTTCCGGTCTGCGGGCTGATCACATTGCCGACGTCCACTTTATGGCGCGACACGCGCCCGGTGAACGGGGCCTTGATGACCGTATATCCCAATTCGATGCCCGCTTGGGTCAGGGCGGCTTGCGCGGCGGCGACCTGCGCTTCGGCATTGCTCAACTGTTCGCGCCAGCTGACCACCGTGGCCTGTGAGGCCGCCCGTTCCGCGTAGAGCTTCTGGTTGCGGGCGTATTCGACCGCCGCCCTGTTCCGCACCGCCTTCTGCGCCGCCAGCGTGGCCTCGGCCTGCTGCCGTTTGGCCTTGTACATCGTGGGATCAATGACGAACAGGGTGTCCCCTTCCTGCACGAGCGCACCGTCCTCATAGGCTATTTTTTGCAGCGTGCCTTCCACCCGGGCAACAATGTCCGCAGTGCGCACGGCCTGCGTCATCCCCGTGCTTTCCACCAGCAAAGGCACGTTCCGCCGCTCCGGTTTGACGGCGGCCACGGGCAGGGGTTCATCCGTTTCCGCCTTATGCGGCGTGTCGTTGCAGCCGGCCAGAACAAGGCAGAAGGCCACAACGATCCCCGGCAGTCCGGGCAGGAGGAACGCGGGCACGCGGGCGGGATTTTGGCGAAGGGATGTTTGGGAGTCGCAGCTGTGCATATCAGTAACCTCTGTGCGTTTCGGCTTGTGGGATCTCGGACTGCCCGGCAACGGGGACGCTTTCCATATCGCGCAACATGCCGCCCCAGTCGGTACGCTTTTTCATCGCGTCGATGGTGGCCTTGGGCAACGGCAGGGGCTGGGGCTGCCAGCCGCCGCCCAGGGCCCGGAACAGGGCCACGGCTTGCAGCGCCGTGTTTCCCGCTGCCGCCGCAACGCTGTTTTCTTGCTGGTATTGCGTGGTCTGGGCCGAGACGACCGTGGTAAAATCGGTGCTGCCCGCGTTGTACTGCTCAAGCGCCAGCTTGGTGGAGCGCCCGGCGGCTTCGGCGGCCTGCTGGAGCAGGGTCAGGCGCTGGCGGGAACGGATGAAGGAACTCATGGCGTTCTCGGCTTCCTGCAATGCCTGTAGCACCGTTTGTTTGTATGTGACGAGGCTTTGCTGGAAAACGGCGTCCTGCGCGCGTACGGCATTGTACAGCCGCCCGTAGTTGAGGAAGGGCAGCACCAGGGACGGCGAGGCGCTTGCGGTGAAGGCGTTGTGCGAGAAGGTGTCCCCCAGCGTGAAGGCTCCGACGTCGCTTCCTTGGAATCCCAGAAAGCCGCTGATGGAAAACGAAGGGAACAGCGCCGCCTTGTTGATGCCTATACGCGCGCACTGGGCCGCCGCCTCCTGTTCCGCCTGCCGTACATCGGGCCTCCGGCGCAGGAGATCCGCCGGGACGCCTATGGCTATGTCCAGAGGAATAAAGGATTGGGCGGTGCGTTCCGCCGCGTATGGCGTTGCCCCCTGAGGAAGCGTTTTCCCCGCTGTGGGCACGGAAGACGCCAGCGCTGCACCGGAAGCCGTTTGAGGCGGTTGCGGCACCCAGCCCGGGGCCAGTTCCGGTATCGGGCCGGGGGGGATGCCGAGCAGCACGCACAGGGCATTGCGGTTGGTGATCAGCTGTGCTTCCAGCTGCGGGATGTCGGCTTCCGTATTCTTCTGCATGGCGACGGCTTGATCATAGTCCCGCCCGCTTGAGGCTCCCAAGCGGAACATGGCTTCGGTCAGGCGTACGGATTCCTTCTGCGCCAAGCTGTTGCGCCGTGCGATTTCCAGCTGTTTTTCCGTCATGCGATAGCTGAAATACTGTTGGGCGACATCGGCGCTGAGCGTTACGAGCGCGAGTTCATAGCCCGCATGGGCGCCTTGCAGGGCGGCTTTGGCGGCTTCGGCGTTGCGCCGGTATTTGCCCCAGATGTCGATTTCCCACGTCGCCTGAAAGCCCAGATTCAGTTGCTGGATGGTGCCGGGCTGTGAGGGCTCGCCCGGTTGGGGCGCGTCTGCGGACCGGCGGCTGGGGTGTTCGGAGCTGTATGTTCCGGTGAGCTCCTGCGTCTGCGGAAAGAAACTGCCTATGGCAATGGCATATTGTGCGCGGTACTGTACGATTTTCAGCAGGGCCGCCTCGATGGTGGGGCTGGAGAGGCGCGCCCGCGTCACAAGCTGGTTCAGGGCGGGGTCGTTGAAGCTCTGCCACCATGTATCCAGAGAAACATTGCCGACGAGAGGGTGTTGCGGGTCGCCCGCATCCCATTTTTCCGGCATGTTTTGCATATCGGGTCGCTCGAAATCAGGCCCCACGCTCCATGTGGAGCACCCCGGCACCCCGATCAGGCATAGCGCCACGATGAGTGGTTTGGCGATGCCCGCCCTGAGCCAGTGTGATCGCACTCGAGAGGAACGGCTGTCGAATGGGTAGGGATTACGGGCCAATGCAGTAGAGAATACGTTGTTTGGCATACGGCATCCTGAATGCAAAAGGATCACGTCAAGGCTTCAAGCACTGATGGGGGAAAGGAAGCCCTTTTCTTTTAGGAATAGCTCGTTTTGGGCGAACTCCCATGATTATTTGAATGATTCTCATGAGGTATGGGGGAGGGAGCACGTTTCAAGGCGGGAATGCCGCTGGAAAGCATGAACGGATTGACGCAGCGCGCGAAAAAAGGTGCCGCGCTGTTGGAGCGGGGCACCTTGGGAGGCCGTTTTAACGGAATCCGCCTGATGAGGGCGCTTCTTTTTGTGTTATCGGAGCAGCAGGATTGCCGCCCCGGTGCAGGCTATGATGGAGCCGATGATGGAGTTGGGGGCGGGGATGCGGCGTTCCATGATGCCGGTGATGATAAGCAGGGCGATGGGTTGAAGGCCGATGAGCATTGCGGCGACGGCGGCGGGAAGGTAGTCGAGGGCGACGCACGAAAGCCAGATGCCCCCGGCGGGGCCGAAGAGGCAGCCGAGCGGGAAAAGCTTGAGGATGCCGGGGTTGGCCTTGAGGTTTCCGAACGCCGGGCGGATGGCTCCGAAGGCGAGGCCCACCGCCCAGATGCCCGCAGTGGAAATGGCGTTGCGGTAGAAAGCCAGAGGCAGTGCCCCGATGCCCTCCTGGAGGGCTTGTTTGGAAAAGACGATGCCGAGCGCGACGAAGACGGCGGCAAGGAGGGAAATGATGACCCCTTTGTTGCGCTGTTTGCTGGATACGGGAGGGTTATGGGCGTCCCGCTGTTCGGAGAGGACCACGAGGATCACCCCGCACGTCGCTACGAACATCCCGAGCCAGCCTTGCAGCCCTATATATTCGTTCAGATAGATGGAGCCGAACAGGGCGGTGAAGCATGAGGACAGCGATTGGCACACCTGCGCCGGACGCAGGCCGATGGTCAGTGCGCCCGCGTACTGGCAGGCGTCGCCTATGATGATCCCGAACACTCCGGAGGCCGCCGCCAGCCAAAACAAATGCAGCGACGGAAGCCATAGATCGCCCATAACTAGGCAAAAGATGCCGAGCACCACGCTCGCCAGCGGCTGCCGGATGAGCATGACCGCCGGTATCCCCACCACCCTTGAGGCCGTCGTATGGACGACGCACCCAAGGGCCCATGAAAAGGCCGTCGCTATAGCCAGAAAAACACCGAATCCGGACATACGACCTGTCCCTCCTGAAGTTCTCGCCCTGCGTAGCACGCCTGTTGCCGCATGTCACCACCTTGTTAGAGCGGTATCCGGAAAAGGCCGGGAGGCCGGTTCAGGAGGTGGGTTCCGGATTCGTATGGAAGGATATGAGCCCTCTCTGAAAGACGGAGAAAGGGCCGTCCGCGGGGCTGGCGATGAAAAGAGCGTGCGGCGCCGTCAGCTTGTCATTGACGGGCGGAGGGACTCGTGGTGAAAAAGGAAGCTGGAATAACGAATACCAGCAACGACAACGGTGGGAAGGAGTTATGAGGACGCCGCAACAGCCTGTGGGGGCCTCCCTGGTTGTGCTCTTTGACAGGGATCGGAGGCTGCTTTTTGAACACCCCGAAGCGGTGGGGAAAGCCTTTTCCAAGGAATACGTCGAACGGGAACTGTATCCTCGGGCATTCCGGCACACGGAAGGCAAGAGCAACGCAAAGAAACGGGGTTCACTCCCTAAAGGAATATACAGCGTGTTCAGCGACACATAGAGATCTATATATCTATATGTAAAAATACGATTTCATCGATACAAAGAAAAGAGGAAAGGAGTAGCTTTTCCTTGAACTGTCCGCAACGTGCGGACAGTTCAAAGTCAGCTATCCAGCGCAATGTCTTCGCATGGAATGGCAGAAAGGGCGGTGCGCTGGCGAGTGGGGGTAATGTGGGCATAGATTTCTGTTGCGCTTCTGTTGCTGTGCCCGAGCAAATCCCCGATGGTGTCGAGATCAACCCCGTGTTCCTTGAGCAACGTGGCAAAAGTATGCCTGAGCTTATGGAGAGACAGATCAGGGTATCCGCCAGCTTTCAGTTCTTTTTTTATGACGGCTGTGATGGAGGTGACTCTTTTCCATTTTTCAAATACAGGCCCAGATTCCTTTTCCCCTATAGCGAGCAAGACAGCCTTGAACATAGGGTGCATGGGATACCATCTGGACACGTTGGATTTTGATATGGTGCTTTCGATAAAGTACTCCTCTTTTTCCATCCTGATATTTTCCCAACGCAACGCCAAAAGCTCCGAACGGCGACGCCCCGAGAATATAAACGCCGTTGTAAGACGACGATTGTCGATATTGCGAATCCCGTTTAAGAACCTCATGACCTCATCTGGTGGGATGAAGCGAGGCGGCTCAATATCTTCTCTAAGATACTTTACGCTGCGAAATGGATTTTCTTTAATGTATCCCCAGCTTACAGCCTTGTTCATTACAATTCGAGAAAATCTGATGTAACAGTTTATTGAAGAACTTTTGCGGTCTCTATTGGCGGCAATGAGCAAGTCTATATGCTTAGGGTGTACATCCGAAAGCGGGAGAGAGCGTTTTGTAATGGCAAGCAGCTTTTTAAGGGCGATGAAGGCATTGTTGACAGTATTCGGAGACTTGATCGCCTTTGGAGCCCACTCCATATATTCATCGGCGAAGTCACCAATCGTCATAAGACATTCCGAACGGATCGGCGTCCCCGCAAGCTGTTGCAGGTAACGCCTGCGGATTTCCGCGAACCGGGACAAGGCTTCGGCCTTGTCCTTTGTTTTCAGGCTCACCCGGCGGCGGTCGACTTCGCAATACCAGACGGGGCCACGCTTGAAGGGCTTACGCAGACTCATGCTCAAACATCCTGCAAATTTCGTCTATCCGTTTCTTGCCAGGCTGGAACAGTTCAAGTGAGAGGGAAGAAACCCGCCAGTGCCCTCCCGGGGTCTTCCTGGCGTCTATGCTTCCATCCCTACAATATTTGCGCATGGTTATGCGTGAAACGCCAATACGTTTCGCAGCCTCTTTCAACGGGATGCAAAAAGCTCTTACAGACATGAGAATACCTCCTGCCCGCACATATAGGAGATTAACTCCTAAAATGCAATATATAGATAGGAGATTAACTCCCCTTTTTTTGCTCTTTTTCCTCCTGTGGAAATGACTGAAACACGGTCCAGATAAGGCTCGGAAAGTCCATATCCAGTGCCCGGGCCATTGCGTAGGCTTCATCAAGCAAGAGAACCCGCGGTTTTCCCGAGCCTTTTGGATCACGCACAGCTCGCCACGTTCTGCCCCCGTCAGAGGCTCCAAAGACACGGCGTCCGAATTCCGAATGACTGATCCCCGACGCCTCGACGCGGGCGGCCACAACCGAGACAAAATGTCTTCCGAAAGAATGGGTAGTGTTTTCCATGAAGTATACATACACGGAAAAAGGCTCCTAGTTAATACGGCGTTTTAATCCTTGACTATATAGGAGTGGAACTCCTATATGTGAGGGTATGAAAGACACAACATTCCACTATCTGATCGCAGTCATGCGATACGGCTATGGCAACAACTCCCGGGCGGCCCGGCACATAGGCATTGACCCGAGGACGTTTAGGGCATTCAGGGGGCGGGCCGTTCTGCTTCAAAAGGCGTCGCTTTTCCGCTGCATCCTCAGCGCCCGCGTCGTCTTCCTGCGCGCTGTCATAAGGGAGCTGCGACAGGCGGGGGCTGTCTCTGACGAGTCCATCATGGAGGCCGTGAAGCTGGTCAAATCTAGGATCAAAAACGACGCCGCGTAACATCCGTATAAAATGATAAGGGGTTATATATGGATTTCATATCTGATGTTGCGCGGCTGGATCTGAAAGATGCACTTAAGCTGGCGATTATGCAGAGTGGAAAGACTCCTTTGCGGGTAGCCCAGGAAATGGGCTGGACCCTGCACCACTCGAACCATGTTTTCGGGCTCAACGACTATTTGCCCTCGGCCCGGGATTTCCCTCGCCTATGCAATGTGCTCGGCAATACGGTCATCATCGACTGCCTGTACGGTAAGGCGCGTACTTCGTGCGAACCGCCGACCCGGGACGTTGACTGTGCGGCGCTCATGATCCGGCTGAACGTCTTGTATACCCGGCTTGGCAAAGCCTCGGACAAGGGGTTGAAGGCGATTGAGGATATGCGCCTTGAACCCCGCGAGATCCGCGGCATCATCACGGAATTGGATCAAGTCATTGCCGACACGCTTGAGACTGTCGCGGATCTGCGCGCCACGGAACGGCACCTTGCGGGGCAGTCATGAGGCAGGACATAAGCCCGGACATGGTTGTCCAAGCCTTGCTGCGGGACGGCGCGTTGGGTTTCCGTGACAAAGGCGCGTTCCTGCGTGAAGGGGTTTGCCCCAACTGCCAAAAGAAAAGCCTGTTCGTCCGGAAGGCGGAACCGTGGCAGGTCATGTGCAGCCGGGAAGTGAACTGTGGCTACACGGAAAGCACGAGGAACCTCTTGCCGGATCTCTTTTCCGAGTTCGCCAAGAAGTATCCCCCGACAGAGGAAAACCCGCGGGCGACGGCGGACGCCTACCTCGGGCTCGACCGCGGGTTCGACCTCGGGCGCATCCGGGGCTGGTATGAACAGGCCAGCCACCAGATCCCGAACACGACGAAGATGTTCCCCACTGTGCGCTTTTATCTTGACCCCGCACACAGCCGATATTGGGAAAGGCTCATCGGTGCGACCAAGGCGGACAAGCAGAAAGCGAACTTTGGGGGCAGAAAGAAACAGGACGGCACGCTCTACGCCGGGGATGCTTGGATGCCCCCGGGCCAGACGCTGGAAAAGGGCGACCGCGTTTACATCGTGGAGGGCATCTTTCACGCGATCGCCCTGTTCCTCAAAGGCTACAAGGCGATCGCGTGCCTTTCTTCCAGCAACATCCCCGTCCATGTCTTTGAGGAACACAAAGGAAAGGGCATCGTCTGGACGGTTGCCCTTGACCGGGACACGTTGAAAAAGGACAAGCCCCGGCGTTTCGTTGAGAAACTGCGGGAGCTGGAGGAAAAGGCCGAGGTATGCATCCCCCCGGACGCCCGGGATTGGGACGATCTCTACCGCGCCGACTGCCTCTCCAAAGAGTTCATGGACGCGGGGCTCTACAGGGGCACGCTCTACCTGTGCGAGACGGCTGACGAAAAGGCGTACCACATATACGTCCACGCATACCGGAAAAACCGTCTGGCCAAGTTCACCCTGGACTTTAGAAATCGGCTCTATTCCGCCGAGGTCAAAGAGGATTTGCAGAAGACCCTTGAAAAGGAAGCGCAGGACGATCCCGAGATGAAGCTGGAGATCCTGCGCACGGAGCACGGACGGGATATTTTCCGCCTGTGCTGCGACCTCAAGGAAATATCAAACATCCTCCCCACGTTCCTTTACATTGAGAACAACGAAATCTCGGGGGAAAAGTTCTACGTATTCGAGATCGCCTATGCTTCCGGGATGCCCAAAGAGATCGTCAAGCTGGACGGGCAAGCCCTGATAGACCCGAAGTCCTTTTTCAAGGCCATCATTTCCAAGACCTGCGGCGGCACGTTCACGGGATCGGCGGGAAACCTCAAGTATCTGGTGGACCGCTGGCTCGGTACGCGCATCCCCACCATCGCCTCCGTGCCGTATATCGGCTATGTCCCGAGCCTCGGGGCGTATGTCTTCAATGAGCACGCCTACAGCGCGGGCAAGGAGATCAAGCTCAACGAGTATGAATATTTTGAAATCGGGAAAGCGGGCATCAAAACGACGCTTTCCAATTTCAAGATAGACACGACCGGGGAGTTCAACCCCGGCTGGCTGCACGATTTTTTCAGGGCGTTCCACTGGCAGGGCATGACCGTCCTCGCGTTCTTCCTCGGCTCGCTCTTTGTGCAGCAGATACGGCATGAGCAGAAATCTTTCCCGTTCCTTGAACTCACCGGGGAACCGGGCGCGGGCAAGTCCACCCTGCTCGAATTTTGCTGGCGGCTGCTCGGACGTGACGAGTACGAGGGGTTTGACCTCTTGAAGGCGACACAGGCCGGGCGGCGTCGCGCCTTTTCGCAGGTGTCGAACCTTCCTGTCGTCCTCATCGAATCGGACCGCGACAACGGCGAGAAGGACGCCAAGCAGCGCCAGTTCAGTTTTGACGAGATGAAGCCGTTCTTCAACGGCCGCGGCACGGGGACGCTCGGCGTGGCCATGCGCGGCACGGGCACGGAGGAACATCTTTTTCAGGGAACCTTGATCATTTCCCAGAACGCGGGCGTGGACGGCTTGGAAGCCCTCCTGCAGCGTATCGTCCACTGCCACGCCGACAAGAAACACCACGTCCCCGGCACGCGGGAGATCGCCCGCTGGTTCGAGCAACAGAAGACGGCCACGGTTGCGGGATTCCTCCGCGTGGCACTGAAAAACGAGCGTATGCTGCTGGATACCTACCGGGCGGCCTTTGCGGAGCTTGAAGCCCGCTTTTCCCGTTCCGGGCTGCAAAACGAGCGCATCATTAAAAACCATGCTCAGGTGGCCGCGTGCGGCCATGCGCTGGCGACCCTTTTCCCGGAAAGGGATCGGAGTTTCGTTGAGGGGCTGGACGCCTACATCCTGAGCCGGGCCGTGGAGCGGGAAAGCCGTTTGCGCGCCGATCACCCCATACTTGAGCAGTTCTGGGATCAGTTCGACTATCTCAACGGCATATCAAAGGAAAAGGGCGCTCCGGATCGCCTCAACCACTCGGCGGACGACGCGCTCATCGCGGTAAACCTGAACCACTTTCTGGAGGTATCCCGGAGCGCCGGGCAACAGATTTTCGATCTCGCCAGCCTCAAGAAACTCTTTCCCAATTCCAAGCGCCATCGATTCGTGGAGAACAAGAAGGTGTGGAGCAAACACGAAAGCCGTTCCTACAAGTGTTGGGTTTTTAAAAAGTAGAGGGAAGACAACATGACGCAAAGTGAATTCATCCGTATCTTGGCTATGCGCCACGGCCTGTCTCTGGAGTGTGTGCGGCGTCTGGTCGGCGCAATGCTGGACAGTCTGGAGGAAGGCCTTGCCGAGGGCGAGCGGTGCATCCTGCGCGGCGTCGGGACACTACACGTTGTCCGGAGGGAAGGCGGCAAGCGCCGTAATCCTCGAACAGGGGAAGAGGTGGAAATCCCCCCGCACGGGGTTGTCCGCTTCAATCCCTCGCATCGGCCCCGTCCTCGCCCCTAGCCGCCCCCAAAGAGTCTACTGTCCGCCCCCTGTCCGCATCCGGCAGGGGGCTTTTTGCATTCGGAGGGGGTACATAGGGGGACATGGGTATAGGTCATATATATAAATAGGTTATCGCAGTATACTTTAAGGCGCCTCTTGAATGGCTCGAAATGTTGAAGGGGGTATCGGAAAAGGGGAATGTAGGGAATGAGTATCTATTTTTTATATATAATATATTGAAATAATATATAATATTAGTGATTTTAAAAAGGGAAGGAAAGGGGAATGCAGGGGGAATGTCATTCCCTTTTGTCCTTCCCCCCGCATTCCCTTTTTCTGTTTTTGTAACTGGCTGGTATTTTTAAATATTCCCTTTTGCATTCCCCCTGCATTCCCTTTTCCTTCCCCTTGAAAATTTTTTCTATTTCACTGAAATAAATATTCTTTCATGCTGTGTTGAAAAGTTCATTCCCCACATTCCCTTTTTCCGATGCCGCTTTGATTTTTCCTCTTGCGACCTTGTTAGTGGGGGGATACCTGAATAGCTAGATACATGAGAAGCGAATAGCGGTGGAAGGCGATAAAAGAAACCTCTCTTCCCGAGCGTATAGGGTAGTAAAATAGAGTGCTGTTATCGCTAGCGGTCGAATAAATTATAAGAGTAGAGGAGATGGGAAAAGCATGGGCGATTTTGGAAAGAACCAATCTGTTGCAGATGCGCTTGATGCTTATTTGGAACTCGAACGTCCAAAATTTGCAGCCCTTATTGACAGTCCTTGGGGAAGTGGCAAGACATGGTTCATACGCAAATACTTTGAAGAAAAAAAGAAGGAAATCGATTCTCGTTCTGTGCCTGAAAAGAAAGCTGAACAGGATAAATGTGAACCTGTCTTTTGTTATGTAAGTTTATTTGATATTGCTGATGCTAAAGACATAGATACTTCTATTATTGCACAAGCAAATCCTCTATTTTATTCAAAAAATGCAAAAAGGTGGGGACGGTTTTCTCGTTTTGCCCTAGAAAGAACCGTAAATTATTTACCTATTGAAAATCCAGATAAAGTTTCCGAAGTTATTTCATCAACTATACAACAATTATTAAACAGAAGACCTGAAAATTTTATTGTTTGCCTTGATGATATTGAAAGAACTAGATTGCCAATAGAGATGGTGTTTGGATATATGAGTTCTTTATTGGAGGAAGCAGATGCAAAGGTTATTTTATTATGCAATAGCAATGAGATAGAAAAGGGTAAAAAACATTATTTTGATATGTTTAGAGAGAAAGTAATTGGAATATCTTTATCTGTTTATGATGATAAAGAAAGTATTTTTAATGAGGCCATTGATACTGCTTGCGATGATATAAAACATATTATAAATGAAAATAAGAATATAATACTAAATATATATGACATTTCAAATACAAAAAATTTAAGACATATTAGGCGCATTGTATTTGAATTTAGTGTTTTATATAAAAATATTTCTGATAGTTTAAAGAAAGATAAAATATTTATATCTGATATATTGAAATATTTGTTTGTATTGTCAATTGAAAAACATTCAAATCCTAATAGTTTTGATGAGAAATTTAATTGGGATAGTAAGCAATGGTTTGGATCTTTATCTTTAAACAATATAAAAGCCGAAACAGCGCTTAGTAAATATAATATAGATACTTTTCGTGGACTTTTTTGCCCAAAATTTTGGAAGGATTTTATTTGTTATGGTATAATTGATAATAAGTATATTGATTCATATTATAAAATTTCAGAATATAATAAAGATAAAGGGGATATACCGGAACCGCTCAAATTATTTCATTTCTGGGGGATGAATGATGAAGATTTTGAATCTAATTATGAAAAAATGATTTATAATATTGAACATGGCATATATACTGATCCTGGAATTATTCTTCATGCATATAGTGAACAGCTTTTCTTTTCAAGAATAGGTTTAAAAAATATAGATCCACAAAAAATAGTTGAGCATGTAAAGCAATATATTGAAAATATTGATTTTAAAAAGTTGAATAGAGATTCAGATTTATTTATGTATAATAAATACCATTACGAAGGTTTTAAATTTTATGAAAGCGAAACTCAAGAATTTAAGGAGATATATGAAATTGTTAAATATCAATATGTGAAAAAGATACAAGAAAAATATATTAATAAATATAAAAATATTTTTGAATTAATTCCAGATAAAATTGATGATTTTTGTGAGTGTAAACTATTTAATGATATAGATACTAATTTTGCATGTTCAGTGTTTATAAATATAAATTACAAAGAACTGTCAGAAAGAATATGTAGATTGTCAAATTCAAATATAAAACGTGTTTCAGATTTGATAATTAAATCTATTTATAATAATATTACTATGTTTAGAATGCGGTATTTTTCTAAAGATGAATTAACGGAATGGATAGAAAATTTATGTTTATCGTTGAAAATGTACTCTAAAAATATAAAACCTCTAGCGCGATATGGGATAACACTCTTTATTAATAGACTTTATGAGATAAAGAATAGTACGTATTAAATTTTATTTGTAGATTCCGCATGAGGCCACTTTTTCTTGTCTGAGTGACAGCCCCAGCCATGTTCCCACATGGCCGGGGCTTTTCGTTGACTAGGAGCTTTATTCCGTCTTAGAAGGAGGTTATTCTGATCATAGATTGCTTGATGGGGGGGAAGAAATGAAAGAACTAGAAGTACCTGAATCTCCTATGGAGATGGTTTATGTGGTTCTTTTTTGTGGAGGGTTGTGTGCTCTAGCTTATTGGTTTTACTCTGATGGTGGGAGCTATTGGGCGCTGGGGGGGATGATTGTTTCCGGCTTCTTCTGCGTTCTCGGAATTGGCGAATTTTGTTCCCGCGTGAAAAAGCGGGGGTGTTATTTGAGTGAACAGGAGCAATACGAAGAGGTTGGAAAAGCCATGCTCCGCAAGGGCGCAAAATCTCCCAAGCCCGCAGGAAAGACCGCCGCCGGGGAGTATTATGATCCCGATACGGGAGAAATCCTTGAGCTTGCCCCAAAGAAAAAAGCCAAGGTGAGCAAGCCCAAAACGTCCGCAAAGAAGGATTCCTTTTCCTCATGGGAAGATCGGCTTTCCACCGTATGGCATGGGAAAGAGGAAATCGAGTTCGTGTATGAGAAGCGTGACGGGGAGATGAGCCGCCGCCGGGTCACTTTGTACGCTGTGAAAAGCGACGGTGGGGATCGCGTTTATCTGTACGGCTTATGCCATATGCGGAATGAGGAACGGACTTTCAACTTGGATAACATCCCGGGAGAGATAAAGCTGAACGGCGTCATGTATGACTTTGGCGAGTTCTTCGGCAAGTTAGGCTTAGATCTTGATGAATTATGGTAGTTGGAATGGTTTATGTCGATAACACTTTATAGCAAGGTAGAAGCGAAGATAAGGTTTATATAGGAGTATGTAATTATTAAAAAATATTTACTGGAAAATTTTTTTGTATAAATAATCATATAATAGGATATTGATATGTTAAAATATTTATTTGTTATAATATTTTTATTTAATAGTTTGTGTGCATTTGCTAGCGGTACTGATATTTCTAATGATGATAAACAGTATATGATTGAATATATTAATGGAATGTATAGTACTATTGAAAATATAAATCAAATAAAAAATAAAAAATATTTATCGTGTGATGAATTGATGAATGATTTTAAAAAACAATTATATATTCCTTCTGAAAAAGAGACTTTAGCTATTCTTAATATAACAATTGATATATTGCACTATAGTGTTAGTAAAAACAAAAATAAAATAAAGAGTAAATGTCAAGAATATAAAAAATATATAGACGTATCTGAAAAAGAAAATAAAGAGAAGATAAAAATTTTAACTACTATTTTAAATGAAAATGATAATATATGTATTAATAACATGTTAAAAGATGAAAATACAATAAGAAATATGATTGTTGAAAATATGATTGAACTTCAAGATTTGTATGGATATTACGATCCTGATTCTTTGAAAATAAAAATATTAAAATCAGAGCCTATAGATATTGAAAGTAATAATATAATATATAAAATATATGGTAAATTTAATATAAAAAATAAAGTAGGTGGATATGTTGGTTATAAAGATTTTACTGCACTTATACTTACGACAAGTAATAAAGTTTCAAACTTTCAGGAAGAAGACCAGGAGGATTTAGTACGTAGATCTTGTAATAAAGTTGGTGTCAAATTTTAGTGAACCTATTTGATATGATGGACTATTCTCTAAAAATTAGTTTCTCTAGGAATGATTTGAATTGTACCCCGCTTGACAGTCTAGGCTCTTTACGCCTATTTTGCAGATCCCTACGTTGAGAGTGAGAGGCGTAACCGTCGCCTGTTGCCAGTCCCAAACTGGCAGAAAGAACGGTTTTTCTTGTTCTTGCCACAGTTGCATTCTCTTTCTGAGGATGCGGTTAGATATTAGGCAAGGCGACGTCCGGGTGTCCGTGAGGCCCCGGCTGCTCTCAACGCAGGGGAGCGTCGCCTTGCTTTTTTTTGTTTGCGGCGCTCAACCCCCATCCATGTGAGGTTCCCATGTCCGCAACCGTTTTTCTGTCCTGTTCCGGCAGGTGCGCCGGGCGCGTCCCGTTATCGCTGCCCCTGTTGGGATGTCCTCCCGGGCGGGGAGGCAAGGCTGCGGGCGAGGGAGGGGCTGGCCTTGCCAAGTCTGGAAAACGTCGCTATCTTAAACCGCAAGAAGGGCGGCAAGTGCGCTAACACTCACCGCCCTGTGTGGGGCACGTCCCCCGGATTTCGAGAATCCAGTTTTAGCGCCCCGTAGGAACCTCACTTCCTACGGGGCAACTGCTTTAGAGGTTCATAAAATGAACCGCCACAGCCGCAAGAACGGCGGCAAGCCAAGCTGCCAGCACGTCCCGGAGGAAGTGTCTCATGGGGAAAACCTCCTTTCGGAGGAATGCCCCACGGCGAGGAACGTAGCCGCGAACGGGGAGAAAGGCAACTCCGGTTAAGAGACACGTCCGTTTTGCGTAACAAGCTGAGTTGAAGGGGGCAAATTACCCCTTGCATTGGGGTAATGTATGAAAAAGAAAAAAGAGTATTTCTTTTATAAAAATACAAAAGAGTATTTCTTTATTCGTTTGTGCCTTTTAATATCATGCTTAATAACTATCGCGTTGACCACTATTAAAATATATAATGTCTACATATGTAAAGAGTGGGATTGGATTTCAAGTTTATTGTTGTCGCTGTCTACAGGTTATATTATATCTTGCTTTTATTTTTATTTAATAACATATAGTGAACATAAAGAAAAAGAGCGACGTGCTGCATGGATAATATATTCAACAGGTAAATTGTTTGTACAGGTTCAGGAAAGGATGAAGGAAAATTATCCAAATAATATTCGTTATGAATTTGTAACTCTGTATGAAACTTTATCCGTCTTGGCTAATAGGCTAGAACAGTATGGTGATGCATATAGTTATTATATGCAAATAGTTGTATTATCTAAGACATATGGTCAATGTAGGAGTTTCCCAGCAGAAAAAACATGGGAATGGATGAGTGCTTTAACAGCGTCTTATCACAACATTCTTGATAGCTTTGAAGATAAAAATGAAGTTGTTCAATATATTGAAGATAATTTCAACTAGTTATTAAATAAAGGAATATCCAACTAGTCTGAAACTATGAACTCACAATGACGCCAGCGGCGCAGTAGCTGGAAATATGGTATATTTTTGCTCCTCGTGTTTGCTCTGCCAAGCCCTAGTCATGTTTCCACATGGTTGGGGCTTTTTGTTGACGCGGGCTTTTGTTCTCCATTAAAAGAAGGGATTCTATCCATAGAGTTTAACTGATACTGAGGTTATAGTGTTTTTCAAATGTATCTTGGTATGTTGGAGCGAATATGAATAATAAGAAAGAATATTTTTTCTATCACAATACAGAAGAGTATTGTACTATTATTTGGTATCTATTAATTTCTATTTCTATTATTGTTTCAGTATTGATTATAAAATTATTTGAAATACTCCCATATAAATTTGATATACTTTTAAACATACTATTGGCATTGGCTACAGGGTATATTGTATCATATTTTTATTTTTACTTGGTAACGTTGAGTAGTTATAAAGATAGGGAAGCGTCTGCGCTTAGGGTGTTGAGGGGAATACCTTTGAATATAATAACTACACAAATAAAAATGGATAAACCAAATGAAATAAAAGATGCTTGTATTTATATTTCTTCATGGCGTATAACGCTTGATAATATGAAAATATTTTTTATAAATAATAGTGATATGTATTCAAATATAATTTTAATAATTCATACTTTGTCAACACTGGTTGAAACTGAAGACGTGACAAAGGAAGAGATACTTGCAGGTCTTGAAAGAATAGATGATAAGTATCAAAAAATTTTTGATGTTTTTGCAGATGGGAATGAAATGAAAGATCGAATAAAGAGCGAATTGGAGTATCTTTTAAAACAATCCGCTACGAGATACCCCGCTTGACAGTGTGGGCGTTTTTCGCCTAGTCTGAAATTCCCAATTCTACAAGAGGCGTCTCCGTCGCCTTCGCCATTGCTTCCCCGGCATGGTGTAAAGAGCGGATTTTCTTGTTTCTTGCCACCATTGCATCCTTTTTTCAGGGTGTGGTTAGATATTGGCAAGGCGACGTCCGGGTGTCCGTGAGGCCCCGGAAGCTTCTTGTAGAGCTTGGGAGCGTCGCCTTGCCTTTTTTTGTGTGCGGCGTTTAATCCCAAACTCTACAAGGTGGTCTTATGTCCGCAACCGTTTTCCTGTCCCGCTCCGGCAGGTGCGCCGGGCGCGTCCCGTTGTCCCTTCTCGTCTTCAAGCTCATCCGTTCCGGCGAAGAGGCCGCCGCGCAAGCGCTCCAAGAGTTGCCCTTGCCGTTCCAGTGCCGCCGCGTGTGGTGGTTGCTGTCCGGCAACAAGCTGGTCTTGGAGGTGGCGTAATGGCGACCTACCGCACGATCCGCATGGCGTTCTGGTCCGACCCGTACATCGAAACCCTGAGCGCGCCCGAAAAGCTCCTTTACCTCTATCTGTTCTCCTGCCCCCACACCAACAACCTCGGGCTGTTGGCGGTGTCGCGCCGTCGCATGGCCTACGACACCGGGCTGACGGAAGAGGCGGTCAACGCCGCCCTTGCCGCGTTCGAGCGCGACGGCAAGATCGCCACGGACGGCGACGCCGTGTGGGTCTGCCACTTTATCCGCCACCAGTGCAGCACCAGCCCCAAGATCCTCGTCTCGCTCCGTTCCCTGTTCCCCACGGTCGAGTCCGCGAAGCTCCGCAAGGCGATCCTTGCCCTCTATCCCCACCTGCTCGGGACCGCGCCGTTCCCCGCCGATAGGGTATCGGTAGGCTCTCGTGAATCGGAACAGGAAAGGGAAAAAGAAGATCGGATCGGGACGGACGGATTTTTTGTCCCTGTGGAGATGCTGGAAGACCTGCAGCGCGACTTCCCGGACGTTGACGTACAGGCCGAGATAACCCGCATCCGTAAGTGGCAAGCCGAAAAGCGCACGCCGATCCGCAACGTCTGGCGGTTCCTGCGGACGTGGCTTTCCAATGCGGAGACGGGGAAGCGTTCCGGCCCGGAACGGAGGGCGGAAAAGCCCGTCTCCGTTGCCGTTCCGCAGCCCCGTATGGAACCCTTCCCGCCGTCGCCGGAAGCCCTCGCCGAGAACTGGGATCGCGGCCTCGCATGGTGCGGGCGCATCCTGAACCGTGGGAGGGCGGCGGCATGATCCATACATGGACGACACCCGAGCCCAGAGCCTACGCGACGCCGGAAGAGGCGGCACGCGGCCTTGAGCGGCTTCTGGACGATCTGGCGGACACGCGGGGGACATGCGTTGTGGCCTTGGCGAACCTGCGGGGAGGGCTTGCGGCCCATGACCCCGCCCGCCTCGCGTTGGCGGCTGAGGCGCTTTCCGCCGTCAGCCTTGAATTGGCCTATTGTTCCGGCGACGCGGCCCGCATGGGCGCGGCCCTGACCCTGTGCGGCGAAGAGGAGGGCGGTTATGCACAATGAAGATTTTGACCCGATCATGGCCTTGTATGATGACGCGGCAGCCCTGCGCGAGATTGCCGGAAAGTACCGTGAGGAAAAGGTCGGCCTCGCCTCCCTCCTGTCGATGGTGGCCGATGACGTAGCCGATTGCGCCGCCATGCTGGATGATACGGAAGGAAAAAGTATGGAGTAAACTCCATAAAAATATTGACGGTATGGAAAAAACTCCATAGTATACTTTTCAGGAGGTGAGATGAAACGAGCCGACATATTGAGACTGTTGGCGAAGGCCGGATGCGAGTTCCGCGAGGGCGGGCGGCATACGCTGGTTTACCGGGACGGCGTTCTCGTGACGGAGGTTCCAAGGCATAAGGAAGTCAACGAAATCCTGAGCAAGAAAATCCTCAGAGACGGCGGCGTCAAGAAATGACAACAGGGGGGCGGAAGCCCCCCGGAGGAACATATATGGCAAAGTATTATTATGCGGCGTTCATCCCGGCCGGGGAAAACTGGTTTTCCATTTTCTGCCCTGATTTTCCGGAGGTCGCCTCGCAGGGGGAATCCGTTGGGGAGTGCATGGACATGGCGACGGAAGCGCTGGCCCTGACCGTTGAAGAGTACGCCAAGGCCCGCAAACCCTTGCCGGAACCGTGCGGACTTGAAGAAGCCCGCCGCAGAATCGAAGAGGAGCTTGCCGAGCTAGAGATAGAAGCCGCCGGGGAAATCCTCTATCAGCTCATCCCCGCCCCGAGCGTGGATCTGACCCCGGTCAAGATTTCCCTGAGCATCGCCAAGTCCGTTCTGGAAAGCATCGACGCGAAGGCGGCGCGCTCCGGCATGACCCGCTCGGGGTTCATGGCGGCGGCTGCTCAGGCGTATGACGTCCAGCGCCCCGGCGCTTCCTGCTGACGAAAGACGGCCCCGCACCATGCCGCTGCGGGGCCGTCTCCTACGCCATGCCCTCGAAGAGGAGCTGTACCTGTTTTCGTGAGTTCGTTTTCCTCAGCTTCTCCCGGATCGGTTTCGGGAGGTCAAAGGCGGAGGGCGACAGCGTGTGGCTGTAGGCCAGCGTCGAGACGAAGCTGTGGGCGCATTCCGGATTGAGGCAGACGCAGTACAGCCGTGAAAGGATATTTGAAATTTCCGTGCGGGATGAAATGGTGCAGATGTGCCCACATGCCGGACAGTAAACTCTCATGATTTCCCCCTGAATCGTTGGTAAGTATAGGGGGATTCTGCCTAACTCGCTACTGATTTTCTTCCCCTTGCGTATCCGTAAACCCGATATGCAGGGCGGGCGGCAGCGCCTCGTTGATCTCGAGCAGGACTTCCCGGATCGGCATGACCTCGTTGCGGAAATACACGGCGTCGATCTTGGTGATGTCGCCGAACCCCGTCATGTTTTGCGGGATGATCGAGGCCATCGCGGGCGGGATGCGGTGGGCTGCTATGATGTCGTCGCGGCTGATGCTCTTGATCCGTTCGAGTTCGTCCTTGGTGGAGAAGTCCCCCACGGGGACGATCTGCACGTCCTTTTCCCGTCCGTTCGGGATGTGCAGGAACATGTTCCGGAAGTTGCCGACGCCACGGGCGTTCTGTATGGCGTTCTTGATCGCGTCCTGCTGCGCCTGCTCAAGCTGCGCGCTCGAAGAGTAGAAGATATACCCGACATGCGCGCCGTTCTTGTAGTAACGCCGCCGGAAAAGGGTAGCGTCCTCGTTGAGCAGCATGGACTGGATCGCGCCAAGGTAGCCGGGCAGCCCGTAGATTGTCTGGCTCACGTCATAGTTTTTCAGGTGCAGCACCTCGCCCGGCCCGAACTCGTGGAACTGCCCGGAAGGGAGCAGGAGCCCGTACCTGTCCGGCTCCTTCATCCGGCGCATGTTGATCGCGGGCAGGTGCCGCATCCTTGCCACTTCCCCGAGCCAGTTCCGCGAAAGGAGCAGATAGGCGTTGGCGAAGACCATATAGTCCGTGGCCACGGCGTGCATGTCCCGGCGCGTGAGGGCGGCGGACGCCCGGAACCCGCGCATGGCCATGTTCGTTTTGAACTCAAGGATCGGCCCGTGGTAGGCGTTGGCCCGCAAAAGCCGCGCCAGCCCCGACCACGGGACGGGCGTTGCATAGTACCGCCCGTTGTCGAGGAGCCAGACGCCCAGATACTCATACACGGCCCCGCTCAGGACGGGCTCCGGATCGCCGAAGCAGAACGCCAGCGGCGCAGGTTTCTTTTTTCCCATGTTTTCCCCTTATTGGATGAAGACGACGCAGCCGCCTTTCGGCTTGCCGATGGGCTCCGCCGCCAGCGCGTGCATGATTGCCCAGGCGACGTCAGCGTGCCCCGTGGCGCTGGTGCGGGAGGCCGAGTAGGAGATCTGCCCGCTGTCCGTGACGCCCTGCCGGATGGTGAGGAAGGCGTGGGCAATGTCGTTCTGCCCCGCGTCCCACTTGAGGCGGTGCGCCTCTATGAGTTCCTTTGCCTTCAGCACGAGTTGGGTCTTGAGCTGCACGGAGTAGTTGATCGGCGTCGCCAGCGGGAAGAAGGCGCGGATCTGCTCGAACACGCCGATGCCCGGCCCGGTGACGTCGACCCCGATGTGCCGGAAGTTGTAGCGCCCGACCAATTCCCGGATGCGCTCGGCTTGCCAGATGTAGGACTTGTCGAGCCACTTGTAGCGGGCGACCACGCGGTGCTCGCCGCCCTCTTTGAGCGGCGGGGCCACGATGACGAAAGAGGCGTCGTCCCGGCTGCGCGAGGGGTCATAGCCGCCCCACACGGGGAGGTTCCCGAGCGGGCGGTCCGCCGTGGGGTTGAAGTCCGGCCATGCGTCCGTGTCCGCGTAGCAGGTTTCCAGATCCGCCAGCCTGAACACGGACTGCGTGTCGTCCACGAACTCGCACAGGAACAGGTTCCGGAACTCGTCGGCGCTGTATTCGAGCTTGAGGCTTTCCAGATCGAAGAGGTCGCACCCGCCCGCGATCGCGTCCTCAAGCGTGATGACCTTCCGGTAGAAGGTGTCCGGGCAGAGTGCGCCTTTCCGCAGTTCCTTGGATGAAGGGAACGCGGCCCGTTTCGCCTTGAAGCGTTTCTGGAAGCGTTCGCCCGTCCAGAGGTCATAGGCTTGGTGCGCCACGGCGGACGGGGTGGAGAAGAGGGTCCGCCGCCATTTCTTGTGGGAGGCCATGCCGGACGCGACTTTGTACAGCTCGTTGAAACCCTGAATCCAGAAGCACTCGTCAATGTAGACATGCCCGTGGTAGCTCTGGGCGCTCTTGCTGTTGTTGCTCAGGAAGTACAGGGTAGCCTGTCCCTTCGCCGTATTGAGCACCAGCGGGTTGCCCTTCAGCTCTATGTTGAACTTCTCTTTCGCCAGCGCGACGATGTATGAGCGGAACACCTCCGCCTGTGCCCGCGTAGCCGACAGGAAGATCTGGTTGTCGCCCGTGAGACAGGCATCCTCGAACGCCTCTTGCGCGAAAAACCAGGTGAAGCCGATCTGACGGCTCTTGAGGAAAAAGCGGTTCCGGTGCCGTTTCGTTTCCAACAGCTCGCGCTGGTACGGGAAAAACCGCTTGTGGAACGCCTCGGCAAAGTCGTCCCCGGTGAGCCGGGACACGTCGTTTTTCACGGCGGCTTTTTTCTTTCCCTTCCGTTCCTTCTCTCCGGACGCGCCGGGCGGGGAACCCTCCGCGCTCCTCCCTTCCTTTGCTTCCTTTTCCCTGAGCCTGAGCCTTTGCAGCCGCTCAAGCGTGCCCACCAGCGTGTCCACTTCCTTGAGGTCGCGGGGGCTCTTGTCTTCCCGCTCAAGCAAGAGCGCGAGACGGCGTGAGGCGGCTTCCTCCGCGCCCTCATGCGACAGCAGGTCATCCCAACGCCCCGAATCCGCCCAATTGTAGAGCGTCCGCACGGGGATGGACAGCATGTCCGCGATCTCGCTCACGGCATAGCGCCGCAGGTAGAGCGAGCGCGCCGCCGTCCTGATTTCATCCGGCCAGTTCTTGTTACCCATGCCCGCCAAGATACACGCCCGCCGCCGTTCCGCCATGCACGGGAAATCCTAAAAGGCCGAAATAGGACGGGCTTTTCTTGCGCGTCGGCTGGCCTCGGCTATGCTTGCCCCATGAGCAAGCTGCAAACCGAATTTGTGAAGATCGCCCAATCGGGCGCGTGCGTGGACGGGCGGGAGATCAAAGGCCAGTGGCTTCTGGACATGGCCGAGACGTACAGCCCGGGCACTTACACGGCGCTGATCTGGCCCGACCACCAGCGCTGGCAAGGTAACTTCGGGACGGTGACGGAGCTGCGCGCCGAAGAGGAGGGCGGGGTGGTGAGCCTGTTCGCCCAGCTCAACCCGAACGAACGCTACGCCTACGTCAACGAACAGCGCCAGAAACTTTTTTTCAGCATTGAAGTTGCGGAAGACTTCGCAAAAACGGGCAAGGCGTACCTCGTCGGGCTCGGCATCACCGATCAGCCAGCCAGCCTCGGCACAAGCAAAATGCAGTTTTCCGCCGAGTCCGGGGATTGCTCCGTGTTCCCCGGCGTTGAGCTGTTCGCGTGCGGCGGGGCGTTGACGCCCGAAGAGGTCGGGTTTTTCCGCAGGTTCCTTGCTCACTTCAAAACCGAACCGAAACCCGAAACCAAGGAAGAACCGATGGACAAGGAACAGTACGCCGCCCTTATGGAACGGCTCGGCAAGCTGGAAGAGGCGGTGGGCACGTTCGCCGCCAAGCCCGAACCGCAGGGAGAGGAACCCGCAAAGGCTTCTCCGGAGGCGGCCGCCCCGGATCAGTACGCCGCCCTGATGGGCAAGGTTGACGAGCTGGCCGCGGGCTTCTCCGCGCTCGCTTCGCGCCTTGAAGCCGCCAGGCCCGGAACAGCCATCCCCGACACCACCACGCCCGCGGACGACGCGGCCATCCTGTAGAGGCGCCATGAAGACACATACGAGACAGCGGTTCAACGCGCTTCTGCACGGCCTCGCCAAGGGATACGGCGTTGAGGACGTCTCCCGGCAGTTCACGATTGAGCCCACGATCCAACAGCGGCTGCAGGACAAGATCGTCGAGCAGTCCACGTTCCTCCCCAAGATCAACGTCATCACCGTTGACGAGCTTTCCGGGGAAAACATCCTCGGCAGCGCTTCCGGCCCCGTCTCCGGACGCACGGACACCAGCAGGGACGGCAAGGAACGCACGCCCCGCGACGTGTTGGGGCTGGCGTCCTACAAGTACCAGCTTTACCAGACCAACAGCGATGTCTTCATGCGCTACGCGACGATGGACGCCTGGGCGAAGTTCCCGGACATGCCCGAACGCTACGCCCGTTACGTACAGGCCCGCATTGCCAACGACCGCGAGCTGATCGGCTGGTACGGCACGAGCGCGGCGGCTGATACCGATCTTGAAACCAACACGCTGTTGCAGGACGTCAACATTGGCTGGTTGCAATACGTCCGGACGAACCGCCCGGAAGCCATCCTCGCCGAGGGCGCGGCTACCGGGGAAATCCGCATCGGCCCGGAAGCCGGGGCGGACTACGCCAACCTTGACGTGGCGGTCAACGACCTTGTCCTCGGCATCCCCGAGTATATGCGTTCCGGCCTCGTCGCGCTCATCGGCGCGGAGCTGATCGCCCGCGAGAAGTCCGCGCTCTATGCGGCCATGTCCGGCACGCCCACGGAAAAGGCGGCGCTCAACGGCAGCCTGACCACGTTCGGCGGCCTCACCTGGGAAACGCCCTCGAACTTCCCGGCCCGCGGCCTTGTGGTGACGAGCTACGACAACCTTTCGATCTACATGCAGGACGGGAGCTGGCGCCGGAACATCAAAGACGCCCCGGAAAAGGACAGGGTGGAAGACTACAACAGCCGCAACGAGGGCTATGTGGTCGAAACGCCGGAAAAGTTCGCGGCCCTTGAGTTCGGGAACGTCGTTTTTTACGGCGAGAAGACCTGGAAGGCCGCGGCATGAGCCTGATGCTTTCCTACCAGAAGGCGATCCGGGCTGCGCGTGCGGCGGGGCGGAAGGTGGAACGTTCCGCCGTTCCCTCCCCCGCCGCGGGCAAGTCGCTCCTCGCGGAACGCCAGCGGGACGCGCTGGTCGCTTCCGGGCTTGCCGAGGATCTGGAAGCCCTGCACGGCGTCGTGTCCATCGACCGGAAGATCGCCATCAAGCGGGACACCCTGATCCCGAAGTACGCCGGATATGTGGCGCGGCTCCGGGAAGAGGGGCGGCCCCATGAGCTGGTCGGCTACTTCCTCGTCTGGCTGTTCGACTGCGGGCTCATCGAGCGGGCCCTTGATCTTGCGGGCTGGTGCGCCGAGCACGGGCAGGGGCTTCCCGAGCGCTTCAAGGCATCGCTTCCCGCGTTCGTCGCCCGGCAGATCCTCGACTGGTCGCAGCAGGCGTTCGACGAGGGCGCGAGCCCCGAGCCGTTCTTTTCGCAAGTCTATGCCCGCCTGTTCGATCCCGATCCGGCGCTGGCGTGGGACGTCCACGACGATGTGGCCGCCCAATTCCTCCGGCTGCGCGGGCTCATGCTCGAACGGGCCGGGGACGTCCCCGGGGCCGTGGCCGAACTGGAAAAGGCCCTTGCCAAGGGCGCGAAAGTCAAAACCGCGCTGGACAAGCTGAAAAAGAAATCCGGCGCGTAAGTCCACCACCCCCCGCCCCCGCCTTTCCCGGGCTTTCAGACCGTGGCCTCGTCACGCTCAGGGAAAAGGCCGGGGGCCATAAGGATCGCCATGTCGTTCAATGCCATGACCACACAGGAAAAGCCGGATCGCGTCATCGCCAATGACGGCTTTTTCCCGGAACTGTCCTTGCGCACGTTCCTTGACCTCTACCGTTTGCCCGGCGAGTACGCCGCGGATCTGGTGGCCGATCACCTTTCGCTGGCCGTGGTCTGGGCAAACCGCCAGCTTGAGGCGTGGAAAGAGGCCCGGAAGGGGGAGGGCTGCTCAACCCTTGGCGACATGCCGCTGCACGGCGTCCCCGGGGCGTCGCTCGTCGTCTATCAGCGGGCCGTTTTTTGCCAGGCCAAGGGAATGCTGCTGGCGCAGTTCCGCACGATCGAGCGCCGGGAGGCGGCCAACAACGACGCCAAGGAAGGCCGCGAGACGGCGGACGTCTTTTTCGCCTTTGCCCACGATGCGCTGGCCGACCTGCTCGGCGCTGGCCGCGTGGACATCACGTTGATTTGAGGAGGGGGAACCATGCGGAAGCTTCAGGCCCTTGTCCGGCATATCCTGACTGAGACCGGGATTTCCCGCGAGAACGTAGCCGCGTTCCTTGATCAGGGCGCGGTCATGCTCACCGGGCGGAACCTCGGGCACGGCGTTGAGGTGTGCGTCCTCAAATATGACGGCGTGATCGACATCGAGCGCTCGGACTATGACGGGATCGCATTGCTGGCGCTGGTGTTGGGCTGGCTCCAGAGCCACGACCCCGACCGGGACGGCCTCGAAGATCCGGAGGTGAACGCCGCGGTCAATGACCTTTCCACAACGGACGTCCAGATCGCGGTGGAATTTCAGGAGCGGATCGAAATCATCCCGGATGACGCCGGGCCGATCTCGTTCGCCGGGAAGCGCTGGCGCGTGGCTCCTGTCCCGGTCGACGTGGCCGAACGCGTGGACGGTATGAGCGGGGGCATCCGCCTATGGACATAAAGGTCACTGTTCAGGGTACGGAGAAGCTGGTCTCGCAGATCGGCGCTATCGCTACCAATGCACAGGAGCGTCACGCCTTGTCGTTTATGGCGGGCAAGAGGGTGATCTCCGCCGCTCGTCGGCGCATCAAGAGGCAGAAGAACCTTGACGGAAGCCCCTTTGCCCCACGCAAAGACAAGAGAAACAAGCGTAATCTTCTTGAAAGTATTTATGAGCGAATCGTAATCAGGGCCAATCTGGACGGTGTGGCCGTTACCTTCAACGGAAAATGGGCGCATTTCGCCTATCAGCAACAGACGGGAACCGGAGAACGTTGGACAGCGGAAAAAGCAGCGAAGGCATACCAGATCACTGCGGAAGGCATGGCGACTCGAGCACAGGCAAAAGCTCTTGTCCGGCTTGGGTTCAGGGAAGGGGGGAAGAAGCATGGGTGGCGGAAAGTGACCGTTCTTCAAATAGAACGCCGTCTGACAATGGCCCAAGCAGGATTGATCATTCGGGCGCTTGAAAGCGGGGGAGTGAGAAAAAGCTCATGGAGTGACGCTCCGCCCAAACGTGTTGCACTCGGGCTAACAGATAAAGAGGCTGACAAGATCATGGTTCAAGTGGCCAAGCAAGCGTTGAAAAAAATAGAACGGGGCAAATTATGAGCATCGGCAAAGTGCAGATCAACAATCTCAACCTCTCGCAGGGGGAGATCACGGCGGTGGAAAACCACCTGCTGTTTGTCGGATCGGGGAAGGGCGACAAGGTAGGGAAGCTCCTCACGGTGAACACGGACAGCGACCTGTCCGGCGTCCTTGCCGGGGCTGACGGCTTGCTGGCTCAGGTGACGGCGGCCCGGGACAACGGGGGCCAGAACTGGTCGGCGTCCGTCATGCTGTACGACGCCGAGGGCGGCGGGATCGCCTCGTGGTCCGATGCCGTGGATGAGGCTATGGAGCTGGCCAAGGTTGAGGGCGTCGTCCTGACGGAGCCCCTTTCCGCCGTTTCCGACATTGAAGCCATGCAAGCCAAGAGCGAGCGGATCATGGCCAAATACATGCGGCCCGTGTGGTTCGCCGGGCGTGCCCCGGCGTTCGACGCCGATTCCCAGAGTTGGGAGGAGTACGCCACGGCGATCAAGCCTCTGACCGCGGATGTGGCCGCGGACGCCTGCCTCGTCACGCCGACGATCTGGGGGCCGGAGCTCGGGACGCTCATGGGCCGCCTGTGCAATGCCGCCGTGACCGTTGCGGATTCCCCGATGCGCGTTGCAACCGGGGCTCTTGTCGGCGCGTGGACGGAACGCCCGGAAGACAAAGCCGGGCGGCGTCTGGACATGAGCGTCCTTGAAAGCCTCGACAAGGCGCGGTTCTCAGTGCCTCAGTGGTACCCCGACTATGAGGGCATGTATTGGGCGGACGGCAACGTGCTGGACGTGAACGGCGGGGATTTTCAGGTCATCGAAAACGTGCGTGTGATCATGAAGGCCATGAGGCGCGTCTATCCGCTGGCCGTGGCCCGCATCGCGGATCGCCGCTTCAATTCCACGCCCGCCAGCATCGCGCAGAACAAGACGTATTTCATGCGGCCCCTGCGGGAAATGTCCCGCTCCGTGACCATCCTCGGGCAGACCTTCCCCGGCGAGATTTACCCGCCCGAAGACGGCGACATAACGGTGAGCTGGCCCTCCCGTACCAGCGTCGAGCTGTATATGGCGGTCCGGCCCTACAACTGCCCGAAAAAGATCACCTGCAATCTTTTCCTCGATCTCAACAACTACGCGGCATAGGTGAACCATGCAGAGACTCAGCGGCAAAAGTTTCGACGTCACGCTCGGCGACCTCAAGCTCCACATTGAGAAAGCCTCCCTCGACATCGAAGACGGATCGGAAGTGGCCAAGACGGGCGGCGTCCCCAACGGATGGGTCGACGGCGAGGTTTCCGCCAGCGGCGAGATCGAGCTGGACGGCGAGAACGTGAAGATCCTTTCGGAGGTTGCGCGCAACGCGGGCTCCTTCCGCGGCCTCCCGGAGTTCGACCTCCTGTTTTACGGCTCCACCGGGGACGGCGCGGAGATGAAGGTGGAGGCGTTCGGCTGCAAGCTGAAAGTCTCGAAGCTCCTCGACGTCGACGGCAAGGGCGGGGAAAAGCATATCACCACGATCCCCTACATCGTGACGAGCCCGGATTTTGTGCGCATCAACGGAACCCCCTACCTCAAGCCCGAAGAAACGGAGGAACTGTAATGGAAAAGGAACAGGACGTGCTGACCACAAGCGAGCCCTTTGATCCGGTTATGGCCGTCTATGACGGAGCCCTTGCGATTAAAGATGTGGCCGCGGGGCTTGAAGGGGATCGGCCTGGTGCCGCGGCCGCGCTGCGCATGATTGCCTGGCACCTGAAAACGGCGGCGGAACTGTTTGACGATGAAGCGTCGGACAGGGACCGCGAATCCCCGCAGGGCGGCCCCTCGCCGTCTCCGGACGGAACGCAGGCGCATACCCATGCGATCCCCACGCTTTCCCTTTCTGAGATGCCCCCGCATACCCATGCCATACATTCGCCTTCATTCGGGGCGGCTCAGGGGAGGAACGCCAATGGCTGATTTCTCCACGGCGCACGCTCCGGTGGCGGTATGGGAAGGCGGCTACGGCAACCATCCGGCTGATCGCGGCGGGGAAACCCTGTGCGGCATCGCCCGCGGGTGCCACCCCGATCTCGCGCTCTGGAAGCTGGTTGACGCCGAAAAGGATCACCCCTCGTTCCGCCAGGGCAGCGCCGCCTTTACCCGGCACCTGCGCCAGATCCCCGGACTTCTTGAGCAGGTGACGGCATTCTATCGGAACCTGTTCAACTCGCTGGGGCTTGCTTCTGACGACATGCCGCAAGAGCTGGCCAACGAAATCTATGAGCAGGTCGTCAACCTGGGGCAGGGCGGGCACACGCGTTACCTGCAACGGATCTGCAACGCCTTTAACTACAACCGGAAGACGGGGACGCGCCTGTTCCATGACCTGAAAGAGGACGGCGCGCTTGGGACGCTTACCCGCGCCGCCCTGCGCGTGCTCATCGAAAAGCGCACGACGCAGGCCGTGCTGGTCCATGCCCTGAACGGGGCGCAGGCCATACACTACATCAACCTTGCGGCCGGGAACGAGACGCAGCGCCGCTTCCTCGACGGCTGGCTTACCCGAACCTATGACCCGGAGGCTGTTTGATGGAAACCCAATTTTTCAACGCGCTTGCCCAGTTTGTGGGTGAAAACTGGGCGGGGTTTATCGTAGCGGCCTGCATCGCCGTGTGTGCTCTGACGCAGACGCTCATGGCCCCGCCGACTGAATCCAGTTCCGCCATCTACAAGATCATCTACGCCGTGACCGCGAAATTCGGCGGGAACTTCGGAAAGGCCAAAAACGCCGTTCCGGACGGCAAAACGGGGAAATGATGTGGAGAGGTTCGCCGCCATCTTCGCGTTGCTTGCTGAGGTTTGGGCATGGGCAAAGGCGGAACTGGCGGCACGCCGGAAGGCTCTTTTCCGTGCTCGCGTTGCTGACGATCCTGTCGGCGTGCTCCTCGGGCAGCTTGGGGGAAAGGGCGGCGCGTCCAGTCCTGCCGAGCCTGACCCGGGCGACGGTGAACGGCGTTCCCGGCGTGTGGATGGATGAGCGGGACGCGGGGACGCTGGCGCTGTGGATCGAAGAGGTGAGCCCGTGAGGTTGGAACAACTGCTCGAGGTGTTCGGCTCCTATGTCTGGCCGTTGCTGGTGGGGGCGTTTCTCTACCTGCACCGGATGGGCAGGCGCAACGAGCGCGAACTGTCCGATCTCAGGGTGTACGTGGCCAAGAATTACAACAACAAGGAAGAGCTGAAAAACTTGTTCAACAACCTGCAGCAACATTTCGATACGCGGATTGAAGACGTCAAACAGCTCATCATCAAAAAGGGGCAGTAATGCAGAAAACGATCAGGCTCTCCATCAATGGAACCGACCTTGCTTTCGACGTGACCACGGAACTGTACAACAAGTACGTCAACGAAATGATGCCCAACAACAAGGTGGCCCCGGCCCATAACTTCGCCATGCGGTGCGTGGCGGACGGCTCGCGGGAAGACCTGAAAAGCCTTCTGGAGCTTCCCGGCGCGGCCATCCAGATCGCGGGGGCGTTGGTCGACGAGTTCATGCCGGATCTGTCCATCGAATTGGGAAAGTAGCGGAGCGGGCGGAAAAGCTGCGGGAGAACGGCCTGGGCATGTGCCTTGCGCTTTCCCACAAGTGGTTTCCGTCCCGCGCCGTTGATCTGGACAGCATGGCCGAGGCCGTTTTTCTGGAAACGGACTATTGGGAAAAGATGCAGATCGCCGTGGCGAACGGCATAGCGAAAGCCTTTAGGGGGGCGTAGTGGCTACCAGGCTCGAAAAGCTCATGTTCCGGATTGGCGTCAAGGATGACGCTTCCGGTCCCGTAGGCAAGCTCCAGAAGGCGCTGCGCTCGACCTCCCGCATGTCGAAACAGGCATGGGGTCAGCTCGCGGGCGGGGCCATGACCGCGGCGGGGGCGGGGCTTGCGCTGGAAGGCATGGTCTCCCCGGCGCTCGATCTGAACCGCGCCCTTGCCGACGTGTCGTCTTTGGACGTGGACGCAAAGGGGCTCAAGCTGCTGGACGCCACGGCCAAGCAGTACGCCATGAGCTACGGCGGGACGGCGGCGGAGTTCGTCGCCTCTTCATACGCGATCCAGTCGGGCATCGCGGGGCTGGACGCCTCGCAGCTTGCGGACTTTACCCGCGCCTCAAACGTGCTGGCCAAGGCCACGAAAGCGGACGCGGCCACCATGACCAACTACGCCGGGACCATGTACGGCATTTTCAAGCAACAGGCCGACGCGCAGGGCAAGTCCTCGTGGATTGAGGACGTGGCCGGGAAGTCCGCCTACGCCATCCAGATTTTCAAGACCAACGGCACGGAAATGTCGGCGGCGTTCACGGCGCTTGGAGCCAACGCGACGAGCTCGGGGATCAAGCTTGAGGAGCAGATGGCCATCCTCGGCAAGCTGCAAGCCACCATGAGCGGCTCGGAGGCCGGGACGAAGTACAAGGCGTTCCTTGCGGGCGTGGGGCAAGCCCAGAAGGAGCTCGGGCTGAAGTTCACGGACGGGCAGGGGCATATGCTTCCCGTTTTGCAGATCCTCGACAAGCTCAAGAAGAAATACGGTTCCCTCAAAGTCCTCGCGGATTCCGACCTCATCAAGAAAGCGTTCGGATCGGATGAGGCCGTATCCATGCTCAAGCTGCTCATTCAGGACACGGGCGGGCTGGCTACGAACATCAAGGCGCTGGAAGACATCAAGGGCATGGGGAAGGCGGAGGCAATGGCCCGGAAGATGGTCGACCCTTTCCACAAGCTGAACGCCGCGCTCAACACGGTGTCGGCGGCATGGTGGCAGAAGCTCCTCCCGCCCGTGAACGATGCGGTCGAGGTCTTCAACCGCTTTATGGGCAAGGTGCTGTGGTTCATCGACACCTTCCCGAACATCACGCGCCAGCTTGGGTATCTCACTTTGCTGGTTACGGGGGTCGCGGGGCTCAGAGGGATATTCGGCGTTTTAGCGGGGCTTTCCAAGCTTGGTATCCTCGGGCTGTTCAATCCGCTTCGGGGGGGCTGGAAGTTCCTTAAGAAGTTTAAGGGCGGCATCCTCAAGCTGAAAGGCCCGCTCATGGCCATTGGCGGGTGGGCGAAAGGGGGTTTGGGTACGCTCCTCAACCTGTTCGGGAAGCTTTTCGGCCCCGCCGGGCGGCTTGCATTCCTGTTTGCGCAGCTCCGGCTCCGCCTTTCCCTGGTTGCCAGCCTGATCATGCAAAAAGGGGCGGTTGCCTTTACCAAGCTCGGCTCGCTGTTGCTCACGGTAGCGCGGGGCTTTTGGGCAATGTCCGCCGCTCTGCTGGCGAACCCCGTTTTCTGGATCGTCGCCGGGGTGATCGTCCTTATCGCGGCCGTGGCCGGGCTGATCATCTATTGGGATGAGCTGAAAGCCGCGTTTGGCGATACGTGGTGGGGGCAAGCGATCATCCAAATCGTACAGGACATTTGCAACTGGTGGGATCGCCTGACGAAAGCCTTTTCGAGCGGTAGCTGGTCCAGCGTCTTTATCGAACTCATCAACGCCGTGACCGCGCCGTTGCGGAAGTTTCTGGATCTGGTCGGGTGGGCGTTGGAAAAAGTCGGGCTCATTGATTCGGATTCCAGCTTTTATGCCATGACCAAGCCGCTGGACGAAAAGACATTCGAGACGGTGGACAAGCTCGCCGGAGGGACGGACTACCTGTCCGGGATGCCGGGAACGTATGCTTTCGCTGGTCCCCCTCCGGAGAGTGGGAGTATTCCCGCATTGAATGCGCCGCGCACGCTGGACGTGCCGCGTGGGGGGCTCATGAGTACCGTTACCAACGCCACGACGAACAACACGCAGAACAAGAACCGCTCCATTACCATTGGGACGGCCAACTTTACCTTAACGGACGGAAAGACCGTCGAGGACATCGCCGAAGAGTTCGGCCTTGCAATGCCATGAGCGCAAAATACATCGACCTCTTGATCTGCAATGACGACCTGACGCCGGACGCCGGGGGCATCCCCGAGAAGATAGCGGACCGGGCGTCCATCGCTCAGGACTTGGTGCATATGATCCGCGAGTCCGGGCTGTTGACGGAGATGCTGGCGAACCGTGACGCGGGAGCACGGCGGCTCAACATGATCAAGGTCACGCTGGCCATGGATGATGACGAGCGGATTGTTCCCGGCACGGCGGAAATCACCGAGACGAAACTCGGAACGTATCTTTTGACGGCGGAAACGGTCGACTATGGGCCGATTCTGGCTTCGTTTGAGGTGTGATATGGCGGAGAATCCGGATCAGCTTTTCGAGGCCATGCTGCAGGAGGCCGAGATCCCCACAACGGCGGCGGGGATACAGTCCCGTTGGGACGCGATCAATGTTGAAGAGGGATCGCAGATTACGAACAACTCGGCGTGGTCCCCCTTCTGGCGGCTCACCTCCGCCATTGTGACGGCTCCGGCGCAATGGCTGGTCAACCTGCTCATCAGGCACGCGCTTCCCAACGTGTTCCTGAAATTCGCGGCCGGGACGTATCTGGACGTCTACGCCTGGGGCGTCAACCTGTCCCGCAAAACCGCGGTCCCCGCCGCGGGCTCTCTCCTGTTCCGCCGGGCATCGGCGGAGGGAACCCTTGCCGTGCCAGCCGGAACCGTCATTGAAAGCCCCGCGATCAACGGAGTGACGCATCGCGTGGCCACCGTGCATGAGGCTGTTTTTCCTGACGGGGAACTGGCGTTGGAGATCGAGGTCAAGGCGGAGAAGGCCGGGGCCGGGGCGAACCTGGGTCCGGGCTACTATTCGATCCTTGCCGCCCCCCTGCCCGGGATCGTGTCGGTGACGAACGGGGAGCACTGGCTGGATACGCCCGGCGCCGATGAAGAGGACGACGATGCCCTGCGCCTGCGGTGCCGGAACCAGTTCCTTGCCGTTGGGCAGTACCACCATGACGCGGCCTACCGCGCCGTGGTGACGGCTTTTGCCGACATCCGGCCCGACTACATCTTTTTTGAGAAGGACGGCCCGCGCGGGGCGGGTACGGCAAACGGCTACCTGATGCTCAGTTCGGGCATCCCCCCTGTGGATCTGGTTGACAGCGTGAACGCGCATATCCGGGAGTCCGGCAACCACGGGCATGGCGACGACCTCCAGTTTTTCGCCATCCCTGAAAATCCGGTGTCCCTCGTCGTGACCGTGTACCCGCTGCTCGACTGCGACGAGTACCGCCGGGAACGGGTGAGGCATGACGTTGAGGACGCGGTGCGCTGCGCGTTCCGGGAAAATCAGGATTGGGACGTTTCGCAGGTCTATCCCCGCTCGCGTTTCTCCCTGTCACAGCTTGACCGGGAACTGCACGAGCTGCTGGCTGATCTCCGGTCCGTGGAGTTCAACCGGGCCGAAGACATCGTTTCCGGGTTGTCTTTGCCCGTGCTGGCGTCCCTGGCCGTGCGGCTCGGGAGCGAGCCATGAGCTTGCCGGAACTGCCGGAGCTGAAACTCCCTTTCTGGATGAACGGCCCCCATGCCGCGACGCTGGTTCGCGCCGCCCGGCGCTGGTGGCTGGACGTGGGGGATTGGGCGGCGTTCCCGCTGCGCCAGATCGACCCGATGACCTGTACGGTTCGGATGCTCGATCTGGTGGCGTGGCAGCGCCACATTGCCCGCATCCCGAAAGAAGGCGATCAGATGTACCGCCTGCGCGTGGACCACGCCTACCGCAACGCGGTGGATTCCGGTCAAATCGCGGGCTGGCAAAGGATTTTCGAGCGGCTGGAAATCCCGCTCAAGGGGCTTGAGGAACGAATCGAGGGGCAGGATTGGGACATCATCGGCGTCTATCTGGACGATCATGTTTTGTCCGCGTTCCAGAACGTGATCGAATGGATCGTCGACGATTACGGGAGGACGTGCCGCCGTTACCACCTTGTTTCCCGCTATCGGCATGACGTGAACGTCCGGATCGGGACGTTCGACAATGACCACGCGACGGTTTGCGCCGCGCTGGACACAACGGTAAGGGCGGCGCTGCATGTGCGCCGGAGCACGTTTGACGGCAATCACGGCACGGTCCGCGCCGCAATCACAGCATGAGGAGTACGGATGGGCGTCATCATCACCACGGCGGGAGAAAAGCTCATGGCCCGCTTGCAGGCCGAGGGAAAGCCCCTCGTCATCGACACCTTCATTTTTGCGGAGATCCCCGGGCAGGATTATGAGGCGGACATTGATCCGGGCATGGCCTTGCCCGCCGAGTCCCGGATCAGGCTGCGCTATCCCATCCCGGAGGAGTACCGGGCGTATGTCAACCCGAATCAGGTTGTCTACTCGGCACTTCTGGGGAGCGATGTGGGCGACTGGGCGTTCAACTGGCAGGGGCTGTACTGCTCGGAGCACAAGACGCTTGTAGCCGTGGCTACGTTCCCGGCTATCGAGAAACGGGCGTACGGCGCCGATACCGGGCAGCCGGGGAACAACCTCACCCGCAATTTCATCCTTGAGTTCAACGGGGCGCAGAAGCTGACCCGGATCAACGTCTCGGCGGACGTCTGGCAATTGGACTTCACCGTCCGGCTTGCGGGCATGGACGAGCGCGAACGCCTGAGCAACTACGATCTGTACGGGCAGGGCTACTTTGACGGCGGCGGCTGGAAGCTGGTGAAGCAGGGCGGCGGCTATGCTTTTCTGCCCGGCCTCGCCTATGTCGGGGGCATCCGGGCGGCGCTGGTGTCCGCGCTTCCCGTGCCCGCGCTCTCGAAAAAGCCGTGTGACGTGTGGCTGTCCGTCTGCCTCAAGCCGCAGGGCTCGGATCGCGTGGCGGAAGCGACGCCGTTATGGGTAGATCCCGGGGCTTCGGTCGCCGATGTGCGGGATGATGCGGGGATCATGCACTACCGCGTCCGTGTCGCCTGTGTCGACGCTTCCGGCAACGTGACCGACGTCCGCCCGCCTGAGTTCGGGGACGCGGACCAGCCCGGGTACATCGAGACATACCTGAAGAACAACAGGCGGTATACGACTTGCGCAACGGCCGCGGCTACAGTTGCGAAAACCGCCGCGCTTCCCGGGTTCATCCTGAAACCCGGCGCATGGGCCGTGGTGAGGTTCAGCAACACAAACACGGCGGCGGGCGCAACGCTCAACATCGGCGGGACGGGCGCGAAGCCGATCCAGTATCACGGGAAGGCGTTGACAGCCGGGACGCCCGGAGCGGGGCGGGCGTATGCCTTCATCTACACCGGGAACGCCTACGAACTGGTGGGCGACGTACTCACGCTGGCGGAGGGCGGAGGGTTGTCATTCGACGCCAAGGGGCATCTCTACGTTGATTTTTCCCTTGTTCCGGATGACCAGATGCGGGCCATCGTGCTCTCCATGATGCAGCAGGGCGGCGGCCTCAATGTTGACGGCAAGGGCAAGCTCTATGTGGACTTCGCATCAATGCCCACGGACAGGTTCGAATCCATGCTTCAGTCCATTCGGGTACCGATCTGGCTGACGGGGACAACCCAAGTATATGTCGCCCCCGACGGTGTCGATTCGGCGGCGGACGGCAGAGGCTTCTCCACCGCAAAGCCGTGGGCTACGCTTCAATACGCGCTCAACTACATGGCCACCAATTATAACCTTGGAAGTTATGTTCTGTACGTCAATGTCGCGGCGGGCGAATACGGAACCGCACGGAGCGAGTCCGTCCAGCCTATTGTCCTGCCAGCTTTTACAAATATCTCGGGAACGGTCGTCATCCGTGGTGCCGGAATGGATCAAACGGTATTGCACGGTTACTTTGTAAACAGGAATGCCAGTACAAATACTTATCATATCCGCGACTTGACCATTAAACAGGACACGACGTCAACGTCCCTGTATCTTTACTGCATCACGCTCGAATACGAAGCGACCGTCCAGTGCCAGCGTGTGCATTTTATTTTTGATCCCGCCGAGGGGAGGACGAACCATGAAGTCATACGGACAATCCAAGGGCGATTGGTTTTAGGTTTATACAATAATGCCAGCAACCTTGAAAGTGCGTGCAAAGTGACAGTAATCCCCGCAGGGTGTGCGGCTCTTTTCTCCGCGAATGGCGGCCAGCTTATAATCCAGACCGTTGTGACTATTGACGGTACATGTACAGCGTCTTTGGGGGTGCTCTACGCAAACGGTTTGGGGAGGGCAAACATGCGCTGCATATCGGGTGCGGATACGCAAGGCAAGATAAGCCAAGGCAACGGGCAGATCTCAGGGCGGCGGGCGGCGGCACATTATAACAGCATTATCCGGCTTCCCCCCGGAAACATTGAGGACATCATCGCCGGATCGGAAACGAGTGTTACGAGTACAGGCGGACAAATCAGCTAACGCGGAGAAACCATGCTGATAAAGATTGCATCGGGGCAGGTATGGGATACCGACACGGCCGGTTTTGTGGCCAACAAAACGGACGGGCAGGGCATTGAGGAGCTTAGTGACTATCAGGGGAATCCGGCGAACGTCGATTTCCTGAAAGATTATCTGCTGAGAAACCAGTACGCGATGGGCACGCTTTCCGAAAATCAGGCGGAAGAAGAGGCGTATGCGTCGCTTTTCAGGGATGAGCAGGTCTGGAGCTCATGACCTTTGACGCATGGAACGCCGTTGATTTTTTCCCTTCCGATACCCTGAGCGGGATCGGGGATTCCCTGATGCCCGCCGTGGAGGGGCTTGTCTCTGACGTACAGGCCGGGGTGGGGAAGCTGACGGAGCTTGCTGAGAAAGTCCCGAACGCCGTCCCGGACGTATCCGCGCTGGCGGGCATGGCCGACGAGCTGCGCGGGCGGCTCGCCGGGCTTATGACTGGCAGCGTGTCCGTTTTGTGCGTCCATCCGTGGCAGCAGGGCGTCGGGGACAGGAAAGGCGACTATGCGTGGCTCACCCCGGAGAACGCCCTTGCCTCCCTTTCCGCCCGGTGCGTCCCGGCCTGCCTGACGGGGGACGCGCCGCAGGGGGGCGCCGCGCTGGTGCTCGTCGTGACCGCTCCTGATCTTTCCGCGTTTATGGATGCGCTCGGCGCGTTCAACGGCGTTTTTCCGCTCCGTGAGCTGGAGCAGGCCGGACGCCGGGCCGCGGCCCTTGCGACGCTGGAGCTGGACAAGTTCGTCATCCCGAAAGCCCCATGCTTCCCGCCGTGGGAATGGCTCACCCCGGGCACGCCGTCCACGGGGGCGGCTTTCGAGCAGGTGACGGGAACGGTGCTGGCCCGGATGGAGGCGGCCAAGGCCGCGGCAACGGCTCCGCTGGATGCCCTCAAACAGGCCGGGGAACGTCTGCAGACGCAACTCGGCGCGGCCGTGAAGAAGATCGACGCCCTCAAGCAGGCCATGCAGGGCACGAACGCAAGCTGGTTCGGGGCGTACCTGTCCGGCGATCTGGGCGAGCTTTCGCGGGACTTGTCGCTCATCGCGCCCCCGGCCAACGCCGCGCACAAGCTCACGGCGGCCTTGCTGTTCGTCGGGAGCGCCCCTCAACTCGCGTATTTTCAGGAGACGTTCTTACCCATGATCACGATGCGCCTAGACGACTATAAAGTCCCGGGATTCGGCTTGCGGGTGTCCGGTTCGTTCACGCTCAAAAAGCAGGACGCCAGCGGCGACACCAGTTCGACCGCCAAGGCCGAGAAGGGCATCAAGGCGAAGACGCTCACGGTCACGACGCAGATCCGCTATAAGGATGAATCGGATCTGCGCGAGCTGATCCGCGTCTCGGAAGCCAAGGGCGGCAGCGGGGCCAAGGTATACACCATCGCCAACACCACGGCCAACGCCGCGGGCATCCGGCAGGTGGTCTTTTCGGATCGGGTGTCATGGGATGAGCAGGAAGGCCGGAAGTGCTGGAACGTCCAGTTCACGCTGGCGGAATATAAGTCAGTACCGGAGCGCGCCGAGGCCCGCGAAAAGGCCAAGCCCGCCAGCGCCGGGCAGAACGCCGGGGGGACGGTGAGCCCTGCGGGAGAGGGTGCTGGCGAGGAAAAGCTCGAGGGCATTTGGCGATATGTAAAAGGGTTCAACGACTGGATTGCCGGATACGGTTCCGTCGATTCCGAGACGGCGGATAAAAAATAACCAAGGGCGGCAGTATGAAGATCAGAAAACGTCTTGCCACCCCTTCCGGCGATCTGCCCCTCGTCTATGAGGACGTGCGGCTGGAGCTTTCCGCGCCGGGGCGGGCCGTGTTCCAAGTAGTCAGCACGGAGCCCGTCTCAGGGTTCGTCGCGTTCGCTGTGGGCTATGCCGTGGACGATTGGGACGCCTTTGTCTTCGCCGGGTATGTCGAACGCTGCACGACGATGGACGGGAGCCAGCAAAGGCTCATGTGCCGCGAGATCGCCGCGAAGCTCGACACTCCGATCCCGCTTGCTATGCGCCACCCGACGCTGCGGGAAGTGCTGGCGGCCTATGCGGACAAGACGGGCTTGCGTTTCATCCTTCCGGAACGGCCCTACGCCGACACCAAGATCCCGGCCTTTGACACGTTCGGGACTGGCCTTGACGGGCTGGCCAACATCGGTCGAGCTTTTCAGATTCCCGATTACGTCTGGCAGACGCAGGGGGATGGAAAAATCTTTGTCGGGAGCTGGCGGGACTCGCGCTGGCCGGAACGCCCGGTCGAAATCCCGCAGGCGGTATTTTCCCGGGCTTTGGCCTCCGGGGGCAAGGTCATGACCTTGATCCCGTCCATGCGTCCCGGGTGCGTCGTCAACGGGGACAGGGTGCGGACGGTACGTTTTTCCGGGCATGAAATGACGCTCGGCATGGAGGCGGAGGCATGAGGGAGGCTATCAGGCGGGCCGTCAAAGGGCTTTTCCCGGAACTCGGCGCGGGGCTGCACCTTGACCGCTATGCGCGGGTGCTGGCCGTGGCCGATGCGCCGGGGCAGGGGGCGGCCTCGGAACGCTTCCGCCCGCGCTATGCCGTGGACATCCAGATACTCACGGCGGACGGGGAGCCCGATCCGGCCTTCCCGACCTATACGGCGGTCCCCCTTCCCGTGCCGACCGGGGCGGGGCAGGAGAAAGGCTTTTTCAGCTTCCCGGAACCAGGCGCGCAGGTCGTGGTCGGGTTCGCCTACGGAAGGCCGGATCATCCGATCATCCGGCAAACCTATCCCCTCGGCGTGTCGCTTCCGGAGGTGGCGCAGGGTGAACAGCTCTGGCAGAGCACGCCCGCCGTCTACCAGCGGGCGGACGCTGGCGGCAACTGGACGCGGGCGACGGAGGCGAAGATCGAGGACGCCAGCCGGGAGCGCGTGGTCCGGGCCCAGACGTCCGCGGACGAACTCGGCACGGAAACGCGGACCATCCGGGAGCACTCCAAGGAAAGCGTGGGCGGCATCAAACAGATCGAGGCCACAACCTTGTCGCTTGTGGGCGGGCTGCGGGCGGATCTCGGCTCGCTCGGCAACGTCAACATGACCGCGGGCGCGCATTCGACCATCACAACGGGCAAGGCCCGTACGGACACCACGGGCGGCGACTTCGCCGAGGACGTGGGCGGGAACCGCACGGCGAAGGTTGCGGGCAACGCCGGGGATGAAGTAGCCGGCGCAAGGAACCGGAAGATCGGCGGCGACGAAACCACAACCGTCTCCGGGGCGAGCACGGAGAAGGTAGGCGGCGCGAAAACGGTCACGGCGGCGGAAATGACCTTCAATTCCGAGTCGACCATCGGCTTCAACGCGGGAGGCGGGGACGGCGGCGGGACGTCCGTATTCAGGGAATTTCTCGGTTTCTGTGACGAGGTGCTGGCGGCGCTGGATGTCCTCGCCGCCCATGACCACCCCGACGCGGGAACCATCAACCAGGGCGGCAGCGTGTCCGGGCACCGGGCCGCGGCCGGGCAACATAGGGAGAAGCTGGGGCAGATTACGACATGAGGAACGACTTGCCGGAAATCCGCTGCGGGCATTGCGGAAAGCTGCTTGCCCGCGGCCTCGCCGTTGACCTTGAAATCCGATGCCCCCGTTGCGGGGCGGACAACCACGTGAGGGCCGCGAGCCCCGACCGTGAGCGCCAAGAGTGCCGGAAACAGGGGCACACTTGCGAGACGTCACTGTAGGGAGCCTTTTTTCAGGGGCGGGGCTGTGCGACCTCGGGCTGGAATGGGCCGGGATGAAGCACCGTTTTTTCTGTGAAGTGGATCCTTTTTGCCGTTCGATATTGCGGAGGCACTGGCCGGGCATCCCCATATATGAGGATGTCCGGGAGCTGCGGGGGGCGGATCTGCCCCCGGTCGATGTATTGTGCGGGGGGTTCCCATGCCAGGACGTGAGCCTGGCGGGGAAACGGAAAGGGATTGCGAAAGGGACACGGAGCGGGTTGTGGCATGAATACGCGAGACTCATTGAAGAAATCAGGCCGGGGTATGTCATCATTGAAAACGTGCCGGGGCTGCTCGCCGCAGGGGTTGAGGCAGTCCTGCAGGATCTGGCCGCGGTCGGGTATGATGCGGAGTGGGAAGTGCTTCCCGCAGCCGCGGTCGGCGCCCCGCATCGGCGCGAGCGGGTTTTCCTTGTTGCCTACCCCAACGGTCATGAGCGTGACCCAGAGCATGGGGTTTTATCTTCGCTCGCCGGAAGTCTGGGAGAAGGCGACCAACCTTGGCGCGTGGCTCCTTGGTTGGGAGTACGGATTGACCGGGCGCGCCGCGCGTCCATCCGGGAGGCATATGGTGGATGTGTCCTTCGCCGAGTGGATGATGGGCGTCCCGCAAGGTTGGACGGCCCCGCAGGAGTAAGGCCCCTTCCCCGTGAGCTTGTCCCGGTGTGGGTGCGCAGGCTGAAAGCCCTTGGAAACGCGATCACTCCCCAACAGGCGTATGCCGTAGCCGCCTGCATCATGCGGGCGGAGGGGCTTCCGGTTCGGGAACGTCCGGACAGATAAGATTGCTTGAGCGCCCCGGGCGCCAGACGAGAGGGCCGAGAGCCCCGCATCAAGAGGATTCATGAAGCCCTTTTTTGAAGACCCCGCGCTGACCTTGTACCAAGGGGATGCGCTGGCCGTTTTGCAGTCCTTTCCCCCTCATTGCGTGGATGCCGTGATTACCGATCCGCCCTATTCAAGCGGCGGGCTCATGCTTTCCGCACGCCAGGTCGATCCCGCTGTCAAGTATCAGAACAACGGGACAGTGAAGACATACCCGCCGATGTTCGGGGACAACCGGGATCAGCGCTCGTTCATCATGTGGGCTACGCTGTGGCTTGCCGAGTGCTGGCGCGTGGCCAGGGACGGATCGCCCCTGCTCATGTTTTCGGACTGGCGGCAGCTTCCCGCAATGACGGACGCTGTGCAGGCGGCGGGCTGGACGTGGCGGGGCGTCGTGGTCTGGCACAAGCGGACCGGGCGGCCGCTGCGCGGGGAGTTCCGCAGGGAGGCCGAGTTTGTGATCTTCGCCAGCAAGGGACGGCTGGGCTACCGCGGCCCCCGGTGCCTGCCCGGGCTGTACGCGCATACGGTGGACCACAAGAAAAAGAACCACCTGACGAGCAAGCCCGTTGAGCTCCTGCGGGAACTTATGGAAGTGGTCCCGGAAGGCGGGACGGTGCTGGACCCCTTCATCGGCGGCGGGAGCACGGCTGAAGCGGCACGGGATACGGGCCGAACGTGCATCGGAGTCGAACTTTCCCCGGATTATGCGGCGATTACGGCCCAACGAGTGGCAAGCTGAGGCCAAAAAGGAAAAGGCGCGGAGCAATCCGCGCCTTTTTTGCGTCCGGAGAACGGCCAGCCAAGAAAAAGCACTCATCCACCCCGCCCCCGGGCTTTTCCGAGGTCGGTTTTGTGCCATCTCGGAAGAGTGCAACGGTAAACTGTACTCTTGTTGCACACCAATATTCATGGGCAGTGCAGTTGGCGGGGAATGCCACGCTGTGCAGGTCTATGCGGAAAAGAAAATTTGAAGTTTAATTTTTATTACTAATAGAGTAAAAACAATATATTGTATTTATTTTTTAAGGAAACCAACGCAGTCCAACATTTTTGGCGCACAGAGAAAATGCGTCCACTTTTGCGGACAGTATGGGATTATACAGTGTGGTGTTCTTGTATCCTGTTTAATTTATTTTAATTTTTAAAAAAAATAAAAAGAGAGATCAGGTTTCCCTAAAGGAATAGCGGTCCTTGCCGTGCTGTTTGGAGGCATACATGGCGGCGTCGGCGCTCTTAAAGAGGTCGATGACGGTGCGCCCGTCGTCGGGGTAGACGGAAATGCCGACGCTGCACGAGAGAGGGAAGTTTTGGCCGGGGCCGATATAGGACTTGTGCAGAGTGCTGACCACTTCGCCGGCTTTTCTGGCGAGGACGTCCGGCTTGTCCACATTTTCGAGGAACACAAGGAACTCGTCTCCGCCAATGCGCGCCAGCGCGTCCGTGGGACGGAAGACGGAGCGGATGCCGTCCGCCACCTCGCGCAGCACCGCGTCGCCGAAGACATGCCCGAAGTTGTCGTTGATTGCCTTGAAATTGTCGAGATCAATCATGAACAGCGAATGCCGCCCTTTGTGCCCTAGGCCTTCGAGTGTGGAGGCAATGAGCTCGAACATGGCGTTGCGGTTGAGCAGCCCGGTCAAACCGTCACGGCGGGATTTGTCGATGACGGCGTCTTCGCGGCGTCTGCGTTCGTCGATGTCCACCACGTAGGAGATCGCGGTGATCGTGTGCGTGGCTTCGTCTTCGAGCGGGACCAGCGTGCCCGCGACCCAGTGATAGTTGCCCGAAGGTTCTTTAATGCGGTATTCAAGGTATGTGACGGGCGCGTCCTCATCCATATTCTGGAGATGCAGGTTCTTGCGGCAGAACGCCGCGCTGAATGTCCCCCTGTCGTCGGGATGGACACATTCCTGCATGAATTCCACACAGCACTGGCTGTAGTTCTCGCCCCGGGGGAACCGGGAAGAGGCTCCCCAGCGCACGTATTCGGACAACACGAGATCGTTCGTGAGATCCACCTGAATGAGCATTTCGCACACGGACTGGAGTGCCCGGCGGTATTGCCGCTCCACGGCGATGCGGCGGTTCTCGATGATCTTTTGTTCCGTATCGTCGATAATGATGCAAACATATTCCGGGACGCCGTCGGCGTTGACCGTCAGCCGGGAACTTTCCATCACCCAGCAGGATGAGCCGTCCGCGCGCTGGATACGGTAACTGAGCCGGTATTCAGGCTGGATCTTGCGCTGCTCATCAAGGTGGGCCACGGTGAAGGCGAAATCGTCGGGGTGGACGATGTTCTTCCAGTTGTTTCCGTAGCGGCCCGTGATTTCCTCGCGGGAACAGCGTAAGAGCCGCAACATGCCGTCACTGACGAAGCGCAGCTCGAAATCCTCGGCACAGCAGAGCAGGCCCCCGGGGAGGTTGTGGGCGATTATATCGATGTGGGGAGCCACGCGCATGAGTTCTTTGCGCCCTTCCTGAATTTGGGAGAGGAAGAGATTGACGCGTTCTCCGAGCAGTCCGAGCAGTCCCGGAGCCTTTTCCGGGCAACGCACGGCGGAATCTCCCCTGCGGAACCGTTCGATGGCTGTGGCAATATGGTGGGTGGGCCGGAGCATCCGGTTGACGTAAAGGCAGAATCCCCCCGCGATCCCGGCGCCGGCGAGGATGAGGGAGATAAGCGCCGCAAAGACTTGCCCCAAGGGATAGAGCACCAGCGCGGCAATGGCGGGGATCATGGTCATCAAGGTACAGCAGCTAAAGAAAACCAGCTTTGACCGCATTTTAGCTTTTTCAGCCGAGGGATCGGACAACAGGAGGAGCCAGGATTCGTCTTTGCTGTCGATCCTGCTGGAAGAAATGGGGCTATTGGACATGGTTTATATCCTGAAGAGAGTCTGGGGAAAGGGAAAGTGGCTCAGCCCGGAAGGCGGCCCGTGCCCCGATCAGTTTTGGCGGAGTCCAGAGCTCTCTCTCTCTCTCTCTCTCTCTCTCTCTCTCTCTCTCTCTCTCTCTCTCTCTC